>Ga0182027_10003668_pt1 | contig 24143 bp, 12 predicted proteins | sample 712E1DmetaG_FD_121300 | JGI IMG/M metagenome (GOLD analysis project Ga0182027, IMG submission 121300) | Permafrost microbial communities from Stordalen Mire, Sweden - 712E1D metaG (Illumina Assembly) | ecosystem: Environmental > Terrestrial > Soil > Wetlands > Permafrost | place: Sweden... | reverse complement strand
CCGCTTTTGATCGCGCTGAGTTCGGAATGAGCGATTTTCTTCGTCGGAATCCGCATCAGTTCGGAATGAGCGATTTTCTTCGTCGGAATCCGCACCACGCTGTTCTCTCGGAATAAGCTCCCGTCTGAGTGCACTGCTTCGACCCGTGAGAGCGCCGAGGCGCGCGGGTCGGACTTGATACGTAATGCCCAGCCTTTGGTGAAGCGGGTGCCGGCCAATGAAGTCGCATCCGCATGGTTGGCCAGCCCGCTATTCACCCCAAGATCCCTACCAGGGGAGTGCAGGCGAGTTCCCGCAACCATCTGTGCGCCACGTAAAACCCATGACAAGCCCGTAATCACTTCGCAGGCTGGTGTTTGCGCGCGCCGGGCCGCCGGTAGAACAACAACAGTTCGATCCGGCGGTTTGCTTTCTTTAGGTCGTCCGTCGAATTGGCCCGCTCTAGACTTTCGGCATCAAACTGCGTATCTCGCCTCCGTTGAACGGGAGAAAACTCGCCGAAGGAACTCGCCGACATCAAGTGATCGGAGGCGGAGATGCGCACGTCGTCCTTGAGAAACCGGAACACTTCGTTCGCGCGCGCAGAAGCGAGCGCCAGGTTGTCCTGGTATCCGGTTCCCGCGCTGATCGCGTCGGTGTCGGCGTGGCCGCGGATCTGGATCTCGACGATATCGGTCAAGTGCGCGGTGAGCACCTGGCCGAGCTCGCGCAGCGCCACTTTGCCCTTGTCGGTCAGGTCGCAGTCGCCCGATTCGAATAACAGGGAGTCGCTGAAGGTGACGACTTGCAGCATCGGGTCGTTTGGGTCTTCCGTCAGCCGGTACAGGAGTTCGCCACCGGCATTCAGGATCTCCACGCCGCCCTCCACGTTCCTGCTCGTCCTCTGCGGGGTGATCAGAGTTTCAGCCACATCCTTCTGCTTCTTCTGAATAGATCGAATGTCAATCGATGAGAAGTGGGCGCCGCCAATCACTAACAAGAGGATGAGGATGAGAGACAGCATCAGATCGGCAAACGCCGGCCAGAAGTTGAAGCTGAAGATTTGATCCTCTCGCATCGACTATCCTCGCCAAAGCCTCCTCCACCTGCCCTTGCTCTCTGGTGGTGGCGGGGAAGCGGGTTCGGCCGAGGCCGGCCGCTTCGGAGTCCAGGCGCTGCTGGTCGGCTGCTGCACCGATGGCGCCGGCTCCGTTGGGCTAGGCGGCGCCGCAACTGCCGGCGCTGCTGGGTACTGAGGCTCCGGGTAGCCGATGGACGGCGCCGGTTCTGTTGGGCCCTCCGGCGGAACTGCTGGCGCTGGGGGCTGAGGCACACGGGGGCCAATGGACGGCGCCGCTTCTGCTAGACCCGGCGGCGGAGCTGCTGGCGTTGGGGGCTGAGGCGCCAGAGGGCCAGCGGACGGCGCCGCTTCTGTTGGACCCGGCGGCGGAGCTGCTGGCGCTGGGGGCTGAGGTGCCAGAGGGCCAACGGACGGCGTTGGTCCCGCTGCGCTCTGCCGCCCTAGAACTGTGGGCGCTGGATACTGAAACTCCGAAGAACCAAAATGCGTCGCCGCACCGCCGGGGCGAAGGACTTGGCCGACATCCGCCCTGGCGGCGGCCGCCTGGAAAAACGGGGCGTTCAGTGCGCGCACGCTCTCTATGAGCTCGCGTAGGACTTGATTCTGCTCGCCGAAGCCTGCGGCAAGCTGCTGGCGAACAGCGTCCCATGGATCAGACGGGGGATGCTGGCGCGCCTCCGCCAGGGCCTGCATACCTTGGGCGATCCTCTCCGCCAGGTTCTTGCTTTCCGGTGCAAAAGCACTGACCAGAGCGGCAGGGAGACCCTCGACACTCGTCAACGTCTTGCTGTAGATCTCGAGCTGCCTCTCGGCGAAACGCTGTAGGGTCAAGGTCTGATTCAGCACCTGTTCTGCCGTGTTGGTGAACGGAACCTGAAGACTCGACATGCGCTCCGACAGCGCTTTGTAAGCGTCCCGGACCTCCGCGAGCGCTTCACGATGGGTGTTCTCGAGGCCGCTGGACATGGCTCCCAGGCGCTCAGTCTGCGAGCCGATCAGAGCGCCGATCTCCGCGGACCGGGCCGCGAGCAACTTCTGATTGGCGGTCAGCTCTTCGTGCAGCGCCTTCAGCGTGCTCTCGAATTGGGCCCAGCGGGACATGGCCTCGTCGAAACGGGCCAACTGAACAGCCAGGCCTGCGAGCGCCGCGGTTGCGGGCTCGGTGGCGGCTCTGATGGCAACGGAGAGCTTGTCGATGGCCTCGGCGTAGTTCTGCGTGTCACCAACCGCGGTTCTCAAAGTCGACGCGAGCTTCTCGGTGTCCTCGCGAATGTGCTCGGAGGATTCGGTTACCTTCACCGCGGCGTCCAGGCTGCGCTGGGCCGCTTCGGCTGCAATCTGGCCTGTCGTCGGGTAGAGCTCGGGCACCCAGAAATTGATGGTGGCCTCGCGCAACTGGCCGATGAGTGGAGAGACGTACACTCGGTTGTAGAATGCGTATACGCCGGTGCCGATGATCGAAGTCAGCACACCGGAGATGCTCGGCGCAAACGCGCCCTTCAGACTGCTCAGCAGAGCGACCAGATTCGAGCCGACGTCGGCGCTTTGCTTGAGGAGCAGCAGTAGAGCGAGGATGCTGTCTGCCAACCCGAACAGCGTGCCGAGCAGCCCGATGATCAGGAAGATGCTCAGGAAATGCAGCCGGGCGTTGTCGCCCTGCGAAATCATGCGTTCGGTATGAAGCAACAATTCGCCGATGTCCAGGCGGCTCTCGCTGCACCCGGCGGCGTAGATGTTTTCGAGGTGAATCGCTAGCGGGTCGTCATGCACAACCTCGGGGGGCAGATGCGCACGAAACTCGTCGGAGGGCGTGGTATCGGTCTTCAAGCCCTGGCTGCGCCTGACCTGACGTTGCAGCCGCGCGGCAACCAGATCGGGAGTCGCGCGGATCAAGGTGCGGATAGTGCGCCCGTAGCGGTGGATTCTGGCGCCCCCATGCACCAGGGAGAAGAGCCAGATCACGAAAACACACCAGAGAATGCAGACAATGGCCAGGGCAATCGGATTCTCCGGCCGGAAGTATTCAGTCAGAGTCAACATCCGGTTCCCCCCCCGTGAGCGCAAGAACTCCGGTTTTCACAATACTCCACCCCTCTGGAGGTGTTTCTCTCACGACCGCCGGTGAAACCAATAGCACACGGCGATACCGCCGGCCCGCCTGATACCCCTGGCACCTGAACACCTTTCGCAGATGGCGGTATGTCCCGACATCCACCACGATTCCAGGATAAGGAACGGCGTAGGAGTACCCGTTGCTCGAACCAAGGCTGGCTGCTACCAGCCAATAGTCGCCATTCCGCTTGGGACCGAAGGTCGGGTCCGGAGGGGCCTTGGACTCAAGTTCCCGGGAATTCTTCACTCCGTAACGAGTGGGAGAGAACCGCTCCCGAAACAGACCAGCGTCTTGGTTGAAGATGTCCGCCATTTCGGCCGGTGCCGATAGCAAGCTAGCAACCGGGGCTGGCTCGTCCGGCACCTCGCTCTTCTTGGGTTTCGCACGCCGCGCGGGCCGCTGCGCGGCCTCGGGCTCAGGCTCTGGCTGTGGCTCGGGCACTCCTAGACTGACTTCGCCGGTTTCGACGACGTCCCAGACGTTCAGCCGGGCGGGCCGAACCAGTTCGACCTTTCGGTAGGTCCGGCCTGGTTGGTACCCTGTCACGCTGAACAGAGCTCGGAACGCGGATAACTGAAACAGGCGGTCGTCGACCGTGAGGTCGGGCACCGGAACGGCGTAGCGCTCCTTCTCGCCGCGCTGCAGCAGCCAGTAGGGACCAGCTGGTAGTAATCCGAACTTCGGGCTTTCCGACGGGTTGACTTTCCGCTGCCATTCGTTCGTGACGCCGAATTGGAAGATGGTGTACCGTCTCTGCAGACTCTCGCTGTCGGTACGATACAGCCGCACGATCTCCTCCACGGCGGGCTGCCGGTCGTTTTCCCCCGCCAATTGGATGACGCCTCGCTGGGCCAGCACCCAGCCATCGTCCGCCGTCCGTAACAAAGCGGCGCGCACAAGCACGTTCTTCTGTGGCGGTTCGCCTGCCCCCTCCGCTTTGCAGTCGAAGAGTCGGGCCACGGACGACCTCATACTGTGCAGGCTGTCCAGTGAGCCTGGACGGGGGACCAGAAACCGCCCGTCCAAAATCCAGAAGGCTCCATTGGGGTTCTGAGAGAGAACCGGAAGGGCCGTCTGGTCTCCCCCCAGCACCTCCATGTTCACAATGCCGACGCGGACTCCATTGTGGTCGGTGTAGAGCCGTTCAGCGTTGACTCGGTAAAGGCGCGCAATGGCGGCCTCCAAGGACTGGTCGGTCGCCTCTTCCGTGGGGGAAGTCACGGACGACACGAGCTCCGGGGTCTTCTCAGTGGCCTGGGCGGGTTCTGGCGGCCCCGCTTCAGGGGGCGCGGGCTCCGGTTTCGCTGGTGGCGGCTCAGCGGCCTCGACCCTCTCAGGCGGCCGCCTTTCGGGCTGCACCGGAGTCGGAACTGGGACCGCGGGTTGTTCGCGCCCCTGCGGAGTTTGGCGCCGGATCTCGTCGATTTCCCGGCGCATCGACAACCCCGAGCGGCGCAGACGGTGGGCATTGGCCAACAGTACCGAGAGCAGGATCAGGATGATCACCGCTAGCCCGGGGATGACGTATTCCATTCTAGTAGGGTTCTTTCTCGCCCTGGCCCAGCTCGAGGATTCCCTGCTCGACTATCTCCAATTCGTCTCGGCCGATTTCACGGAATCTGGCGGGCTTGACGACCTCCGCCTTCCGATATCTTTGTCCTTCGATGAAGCCGTTGCACGTGAAGACCCGATCCATTCCCGCCGATCGGAACTGGCCGAGGTTGTAAGCCGGCTTGGGCCGCGGCACAGCATAGCTTGCTCCGTCGTCCATAGAGATGAGCCAATACTCGCCCTGACGACCAGGCTCGACAAGACAGTACACCGGCTTCACGCCCTGCTCCTTGCCCATGGCTTGCATGTTGGAGACGGTGAACTCACGCACCTCGAAACGGCGCTTCAGCTCATTCGGGCTCTCATTGTATTCCCGCACCAAAGACTCGAGCGCCTGCCGGCTGCGCTCAGCCGCATTGATCGGAGGAGGCGGGAGATTCTCAGGCGCCTGGGGATGGGGAACCGCGATCACCCCCGCTGCCGGCACATCGCTAACCGGGGCCTGTTCCCTGCCGAGGGTGGTATTGTCCTGCAGATCGGACAGGCTGGCCACGGGCGTCGGAGTACTCGGCAACAACGCCCTGATCTGCGCCAGCTTCTCCCTCAAATCGGCGAGTTGCCGCCGAATTTCATTCCTAAACTCAACCTGTGAGTTCTTAATCTCAGCGAGTTTCCCGTTGATCTCCCCCTCTTGCTTGAGTATCCGGTTCAGCTCTTTGTTGACCCCAGAGAGGTCAATGACGCGCACCTTCGGCGGACGCGTTCCTTCACCATGCCCCTGGTGCGAATGGCCCTCGTCCAGGAGGTGGAACTTCTTAGACAGGCTGTAAACGCCATAGAAAACGACGATCGCGGCGACCCCCATCAGGAGGTAGGGGAGAAATGGTCGGATAGCGTTATAGAGGTCGTCCATCAGTTAGTCCTCCCCCTCGAGAAAGACCGTCAAAAAGGCCCTCAGTCCCACAATAAACAGCGGCTCGAGCCCGATCTCGTTGACGTCGCAAGCCCTCTGCTGGCCAACCCATTCGGCCACCGAGCTGTAGATCCTGCCCACCATGGAATCGAGATCGCCGATGGGGCGGAGGTTCCACCCGGGACGGCGCGCATACCCGTTGTAGACGTCGGCAAATGCTTTGAGGCTGTCGAGCCGGCCGAGTTCCAGCCCTTGTTTCAGCATCTCCCGGGAGAGCAGACTGGTGGCTGGTTGCTCGACCGTCTCCGTCGCGCTCCCGATTCTGAAGCTCTCTCCGGAGACAACCGTATTGAAGGCCGATTCGTCGAAACGGTCGAAATCCTCCAGCCGGTAGTCGACTACCAGGCCATACGCAGCCTCGGCCTTGGGCTCCGGGCTGATCTGAATGCGGAGCTTACCTTTGCGGTCTTCCCAGCCGGCGGCGTGCAGCAGCATATCGCGAAAGATCTCGTTGATCGCTGCCTGGCCGTCGTACCTGCCTTTGGCTACCCAGTGGAGGAGCTTGCATCCATTCCCGCCCACGTGAATGCTGGGGAGCAGATGCTGGTCGGCCGCCTCCTTGAGAACATACCTGCCGCTGGCCTCCAGGTGCCTGAACATCAGGCCGCAGTAGTAGAACAGGCCGGAAAGGCCGAGACCGATGTAGTCGATGAAGTGCTTGAGATGCGGATCGTCCGGCGCTCGGTTGAGCCACCCCAGGATGACGGCGCCTTGCGATCGGAGCAACGCGTCGGTCTTGGCGCAGAATACCGTCCGCACGGTTGCTCGCTCCAGCTCCTGGCGGCGGTCCACCGGCAGGATGTCCGCTGGGATCACCTTGAGGATGTCGGCGCGCCGGCGAAAGAGCGGCTCCAGAATGATCTGGTCTCCCGATAGGCGTACCGAGTTCTGGATCAACAGCCTATCGTTCTGCCAGATCGAGATGTCGGAAGTGCCGCCGCCGATATCGATGAACGCGGCGCCCACCCGGGGGAACGCTTTCTGGCGGTCCTCGCGGGAGGCGAAGTACTTCGCTGCCACCACGCTTTCCGTCTGCCTCAAGGCCGGCTCTGAAGGGATGCCCAAAGTGTTGCCGACCCAGGCGACAATCCCCGCCCAAAGCGTGCGGAAGTCCTCAACTCTGTGCCGGGGAAAAGCCGTTGGCAGCGAGTAGTACCAGTGGATCTTGCGGCCGCCTTGCCGGAACGCCTCGACTGCCGCGTGCATCGCGACCTGGTGGATATAAGCCTCCAGCTTGGACTTGTCGCCGTCCTGCCACTTCAGGTTGGTGCTGACCCGGTTGGTGCCGATGTGGGAGTGATTGTAGAACACGTGGTAGAAGAGAATGTGCCCGTGTTTGATGGGCAGAATCTGTCCCGCCGGAGCCTGGGAGCGTGTGCTGAAGAAGCTGAGGAACGGAGATCGTTCGTAGACTGACGCGCCGTCTTCAGCCTTCGTCGCCGGCGGAAGGAACGAGCGGTACAGAGTCTCTTCCCGGTCCGATTGCAGAGGCGCAGTAACCGAATGCGTAGCGGTCTTCAGCTCCAGCGGGATGGGCTGGTCCTGGCCCTTTCGAAGATAGACGTTGGTGTTGGTGGTTCCAAAGTCGACGCCGATGTGAAACTCCGCCTGCGGCTGGTCGTCCAGGGGCAGCAAGCGAGGCATCAGAACGCCCGCGGGGACGAGCCGAGTGGATCCGTCGGCCTGCTTTTGCGGGATCGTGCACACGATGAACTCCGGAGCGGACGAGATCTCCGTGACCTCGCGCTCGATCTGCCCGGAGCCGCGCTTTTCGGCAAACGAGTCTTCAGCCGAAGAGCCCAGCGGGCGGGCGTAGAAAACGTCGCCGCCGCGGCTGTCCCAGAACAGGAAGTACGAGTGCCACGCGGAACTGGCGAAGTCGGGCCAAATCTCGAGAACCGGAACGCCGTGCTCCTGGAACTCGATCGGCAGGCCCTTCGGACCGTAGATCTGGCTGACGGTCACGCCTCTGCCGCCCTCGAGCGGGAGCCGCAGCCCGAACTCGATGCCGTCCCCCACCATTCTGAAATACGCGTTTTCGTGGATGTGTTGGACCGTGAGATATTTCAGAAGCTCATCCTTGAGGGGCAGGATGGGCGATCCGCCAAACTTCGCCGCAACTTCGCTCTGGTGCTCCACCGGGAAGGCTCCTGGAAAGGCATTGCGGGCGTCGCGAATCAACACCAGTCGATCGGTAAAGAACTCGTGGGGAAAGCGCCATTCGGTATTGGCGGGAAGCTCGACGCGAAGGCCCAACCGCGCGTGGTCGGCACCGGGATGGAGGTCAGGAACGTCCCTGAGACTGATTCCGTCTGCGATGACGATCTTCGACTGGTCGAGCCCCCATTTTTGGTCCAGATGGCCGTCGATCACAAGCAGGGTGGGACCTGCGGTCCCCGGCCTCAACGAGCGCAGGCGCACCATGGACCGGTCCACCTTCACCGGCTCGCGCTGCAAGGCGGGGACCAGGTACCGGTACAGCCCGTAGGACAAGGTCAGTCCGGCGTCGGACAGGACCGGCACGCCGGCGCGCTCGCCTTCGGGGACGGCAGCCAGGAGATCCTGCTTGAATCCGGGCTTTTTCTCGTCGGTGCTATCGAGCAGTTGCATGAGCAGGTTCTGGTACGTATCGCCCGGGCGGAACTTCTCCTTGGGATGATCGCTGAGGGACTTGACCAGGTTGGCGATCCATCCCGAGAGGTCCTTGCGATCGCGTGTGTCCAGGTAATCAGTCGGATCAGTGAAGCGGAAGCCGTCGAAACACCAACTCGCCTGGGCCAACGTGGACAGGTGAACCCCTTCGCCCGGACAGACCAACGTGAGCGGTGACGTGATGCCGATGACTTGCTCTCCCAGGGTGAACGCGAACAACGTGTCCCACTTGGTGTCTTCCGACATCCAGTGGTTCTCCGGCCGCAGACGCTGGGCGGCGGCGTGGAACGACGTAGCAGGATTCCCGGCCATGTTCACGAGCTGTGTCTGGAGGTTGAAGTTCTTTCGGTTGCGGAAAGCGAGCAGAGCGAGAAATCCGCGCAGGGCGCGGATGTAGGTCTGGTGGAGCGGGTGATCCTCCTCGGCCAGCGCAAAGGCAAAGAGCAGGATACGAGCCCACATGTCCGGAATCGCGTCGACCACCAGGCCGGCAGTGTCCGGCCGCATGCTGACGTCCAGAGCGTTGGCGATGGTCCGCAACTCTTCGACGTCGCGGAAGCTCCAACCTGGCTTAGACGGTGGGCTGACGTTGCTGGCACCGGGTTTGAGACGAGGAAGTACGGGGATCAAAGCGCTCATCGGGTGGTCCTCCCTTTCCGTGCATAGCCGCATGCATCATACAGGGCGTGCTGGAAGTAGCCCAGTCCGGCCGCATCGGCGTAGGCCTTGGGGCCGCAAGCGGCCAGCCGCCGCAAGACGTCCTCCAACCTGTCCGGCTTCAGGCCCTGTTCCGCCATCAGCCGCGCGAACTTCTCGTCCAGGAGAGTGTTATGGGCCTCCGGCGTGGAGAACGCGGTCGCATCGGCCAGACGCACCTTGAACCCGCCCTCCGCCCGGTTGCCGGCGTGCAAGTCGCGAAGCCACTCCAGGTACGCCACGAAGAACTGCAGGTGGCGCTGAAGGAGCTGATTGGTCTCCGCTTTGCTCAAATCGACGCCGCGACGTTCCATCAGGTCCTGATACCAGGCACGCCGCCGGAGACGATCGAGGTGCCACGAGCGGGGCGTAGTCCAGAGTTCCTCGAAATAGGGGTAGAACAGCTTCACAAAAGCGAACGCAGTGCGAGTGAACTGGCCGAGTTTCCGTTGCACTGTAGCGCCGTCGGGGACATCCTCCCAGCCAAACTCGCCGACAGCCAGCCGGCCGAGAATGCCGACCTTGCAGGAGGCAAGGTCTTTCGGGTCGGCGTCATAGAAATCCCGTGTAGCGAGAGCCGCCAGCAACTCGACATAAATCGGCTTGTTGCTCTGATCCTGGCCGCCGATCGAAAAGTTGTCCTGCATCGCAAGCGCCTCGGAGCCGAGAACGTACATGCGCTTGAATTCCGGATTGCACGTCGCGTAGTAGCGCAGAGCTTCCTTGGCGTTAAGGAGAAATGCATCGCCGTGGGCGTAGACCTCGCGGTCATCCACACTGGCCGACGGCGTGAAGGTAAAATACGGGAGCAGCAGGCAGGCCGCGGCATAGACGTTGGGGTTAAGCTGGTCGTATTTTTGGGTCTGCGGGTTCTTCCGCCGGCACAGGAGCCGCGGCACGGTGGGCAACCCAGCCGCCCCCGTTCCCCCGAACAGGGAACCGAAGGAGAAGATCTTGGTCACGGAGTTCGCGGAATCGGTGGCGATGTTAGCCGCCACAGTCCGCCATGGCTCCTCCGCGTCCAGATCGATCTTCGCGCTGAATACTGCGGCCCCGATCGAGGGGCGCCCGCGGAACCCGATGTCGAGAATGGCCTTGCGCTGTTCCGGAGTATACAGCATTTCGAACAGCGCGGCGTCCTCGGGCGAGCGCTGCCGCATCTTGTCGTACTCGAAGAAACTCGAGAGCGATGGCGAGACCGCCCCGGCTGGGAACGGCGTCCATGACTCCGGGTCGGTCAGGGCGATCTCGGTGCCGAACAAGTCGCAGCCTTCTCCGCGCCGGATGGCCTGCAGGTCCCGGTAATATCCGGCTACTCTCAGCACCCGGGCGAGACTGTAATTGGCACGGTCGGGATCGATGAAGAGGAGCGTCAACCTTCCGCGAGGGCCCAAGCCCGCCGCGCTGAGATAGATGAGGGCTTCTGCGCAACGCGAGCCCGAGCCCCCCATGGCGAGAGCGTAATAAGTCATTGTCCGAGATAACCTCGCATGGACTTGGCACCCAGCGGAGCGTACTTGCATGCTCCCGGCGTACACCAGACGGTGCCAAACCAGAATGGGATGAGGCCGTTCAGAACGGCCAGGTTGTAGGCCCACAAGGCGCCATATTCCGTCTTCGGCAAGAGCAACACGCAAAGGACCAGAGAGAGCACCGGGCAAAACACCTGGAGAGTGGTCCACAAGATCCGTTTGTCACCGTGCCGCCCCGAGCTGAGGAATGAGATGACGTGCCATACTACGGCCAACAGCCAGGCCACCACGATTGCCACGACCTGGCTTTGCTCGGACCCCGAAAGCCAGTCCTGGATATCCATGCCGGAGGCGGGGGTAACTACGTTCTGGAGCAGTAGCGGTTCGAGAAAGACCAGGACCCCATACCACAAGAAAAGGGCGACCGTTGCGCCAAAAAGCGCGATCAACAAGCGACTTAGCTTCAAACAAGCCTCCTTCACCGCTGCAAGTAGACGTAGACGGTGCCGAGCGAGGGTTTGTATTCCTGCAACATAATGGCCCACACGCCGCTCACGAACTGAGACAGGTTCTGAGTCCGTGTCCCATCGAACGCCGCTCGATTCTTCGCATAGACGGCGATGTCCGCGTCGGTCATAGTCCAGGCTGCACAAAAGGCGGGCAGCTCAAAATCATCGGAACCCAATTCCTGTGTAAGTGCGAACGCGTAAGTTCCGTTCAAGCGGAGACTTTCCACCGGGAGCCTTCCCATCAGGGTGATCTTTGTCCCGTCCTGCGCCAACCGGAAGGCGTCCGGCCCCGGTCCGGTTCCAGACGCGATCTCGCGCGAAGCCGCGTTGGTCCAGAAGTTGGGCCTGCTCCAAAGGAGCGTAAGCACAGTCGGCGGGCCGAGCTTGGAAAACCGGATGGCGGGGGCGTAAGGCACCGGATTGTAGGGGAACGAGGCGTCGAATTCGAAATCGATATTCCTGGTGGTTCGAAACGCCAGCGCTCCCGGCCTGGCGTCTGCGACAACTCGCGCGTCCTGCGCGACTCCTTTTGGCTTCGTGACCTTAGCAGCGCGCCAGTCCAATGGAGAGCGAACGACAACGGGCGCTAGGATCACTAAGTTCTCCAGCTTCACGATCTGGGAGACGGCTGTCAACTGTTTCGCCAGGCGAACGATGTCGGCGGTGTGGCCCGCAATCAGCGTGTAAAAGGGACGGCGCCTCCTGGCATTTCCCTCGCTGTTCCAGGGGAAATTCATGTGGGAGTGGCCGACGTCGAACACGGTGCCGTCGAACTCTGCCTTCAGCCCCAAAACTGCCAGCGCCAGGCGGTTCGTCACCACCTTCGCCCGGATGCTCTGGAGAAGCTGCGCAACATCGGCGTCCTCCTGGAACAAGTCCGTGACAACCAGGGTCATTACGGACGGCGAGGCCTGGTCAATCACCCGGTCAATCCGGGTATCCAGAAACTGGGGGCCGCCGTGGTAGAAGCCGACTTCCGAAGCGGCCTCGTAAGCCGGCGAACGGGTCAACCGTTCGATCGAAGAACCGAAACGATAGTATTCGATGGAGGGGTTACCCCACGCTCTTTGAAGCGCCAGGCCCAGGTCATTCAGGTACTGGACGTACTGGCCCTCGGGTTCCGCACGCGCGAAGCCATCCATCGAGGGAGTCGCGTCGAGATAGATTCGCGCCGACAGGCCTGGAGATTCAGAGTAGTCGGTGGGAATCCTGCTGGCGTGCTTGAAGAGCGCCTCCGGGGCTGGCGCAGGCTGTCGGCATCCTGCTAGGACCAGCAGAGCGAGCGCCGGCAGTCCTGCAGCCAAAGTCCGGCCCCGCCGCGCCACCTGTAACTGGCCGAGTCTCCGACCGCGCGATGTAAGGCTGTTACCGCGAACCATTCCCTTACAGTCGCGGCTCGGCTCGGAGCCGCGAGCGTCAGCCAGCGGCTGCACGGCCGCACCCAATCTTGCGGTCATGGTACTAGTCGGAGTACCGTTGTCGTGTGCCCAAAGAAGCTCGTTGCTGGCTCGCATCGGAGATTCCCGAGTGTCGCCCATTATAACGGAATCGGGTCCCTTACGTCCCATGTTATTCGGGTTTTTGTACATTAGCCGCACTCCAGCGGAATCTGCGCAGCCTGAATGGCCCGCACCACGTTTAGGGCGCGCTCAGAGAGACGCCGCGGACTGCACTTTCGCTGGTTGCAAAGGCGGCGCTGGTCTGATGCACGCGAACAACTTCGACTCCATCCTCGACCCGAGGCCCCGCAGGATTTGCAGACTGGACCTCAGCCAGGGCCTTCCTCAGCAGGGTTTCGTAGTCGGGCTGCCCTTGGGATTCGGCGATGGCCCCCTCAGCCGCCGTCTTCACCCAGATCGACTTCGGCTCTCGATCCGCGGAGGCGCTGATATTCACGCGGAAAACCACCGCGCGGCCTCCGGGCGCACCCGGTTCTGCGACAAAGTGGATTGTGTCCGGGCTGATGGAGACGAACCTGCCTCTGAGGTCCGCCTCGGAGAATCGTAGTTGTGGGTCCCCTGATCCGGATACCTGGGCGACCCGCTGGGCCGTCCTCCCGACGAGTGCCATCATCTCAGCCTGCGCCTGGAACTGTGACTGAAACAGGGCCGGCTCCGGCTTCCTCTCATCCGGAGCGAATGCTTGCGAGATAACGCTCGCGTAACCTTCGCCGGAGACGGACCTCCCGCGGTACTTACGTTCGAGCATCGCCCAGGTCAGGTCCCCGCGATGATCGTTGGTCTTGAGGGTACGAGGCGTCAGGACGGCATAGGGGCGTCTGGCTTTTCCAAGGGCATCCGAGATGGCTTCGGTGTGCGCGGCGCCGGCGCACAGGGCTACCACTTCGACGCCGTTCCGGTTAGCGATTCTGCCCGCTTCGGCAGCCAGCGTCCGCGAGGCGGCGCGCCGGGCGCGCCAGAACAGCAAATTGCGCTCCATGGCGCGGCGCTCGCTCTCGGGAAACGAAAGGCCCAATTCCGCGGCGCGTCTGAAGATCTCATTGGACAGCGCCAGTGCCTGGTCGGCGGAAACTCTGACGGACGCCGCGCCCTGAATTCGCGAGGCGGCCTTTTGCGCCCACTTCTCGCCCGCCAAAACGGAAGCCGAGATCTGCCCGATCCACCGTTGCTGCTCGTCGGGCGGCAGTTGCGGAAGCGCCTGAATCTCCTGCTGCACTCTTTCAACGTCGCGGCTCGGCAGGGAAACGGCGGCGATACCGTGCAAATAGACCAGCGGCGCCGCTGCGGCGGCGGGATCGAGGTTCGGCGCGTACTCCTCGATCACCTCCCCTGGATCGAGCGAAACGTCCGGTCGCACCATGCGCAGGAATTCGGCGCTGCCGATTTCTCCCTGCCGCAGAAACGCGGCGGCGAGACTCGCACGAGTAACCGGGTCGAGATCTCTCGACACATCGTCGAACCAGCTCGCGGAGGACGGCGTCTCATCTTTGACGTAGCCTTCTAACACGATGTGCCGGAGCCCGCTGTCCCGATACAAACGCACGAGCGCGATGGCTTGCTCGATCTGGCCGGCGCGCGACAGGTGCTGCTCTTCGAAAACCAGGATGGGCGCTCCCAGGCGTCCACCGCCCATCGCGCCCGGGACGCAAACGTCGCTTCCCACCGCTGCGACAACGGCAGCGAGCCGTTGCGACGCCGTCGAGCCTCCTTCCCGGTGACATCCAAGAAGCACCGCGGCCGCGAGCACGGCCAGCGTCAATTTGCCGAGAGCGGAGCGGAGTGGCCGTTCGCTCGCCCGCACGGAACTCAGCATCGCCGCCGCGCGTTTACCCTCAACTTCCCCCGCAGATCGAGTCACGGCCGGCTCTCCCGGATCGGTTCCTGGCGCGCCCGCGCGTCCGCCACACTGGCGCGCGCAGTTCCCCGGGCCACCGCGCCTCGACAGTCCAACGGCCTGCGAGGTGATCTTCGAAAGCTCCTTACGTCGGTGTCGCATCTCATTCTCCTCGGAGTCTCCCCTTAGATATCGGGCGCGCGGTAACCGGGCATCCGGATGGCCCGCGGGTCGATTGACAGCGGACGCGTCTTCAGGTCGCGGACTCTGACCGCTTCTCCCTGGCGGCTCCGCTCGATGGCAACGCTGGTTCCATCGGCGCGCCGGAGTGTCTCGACGTCCCCTGTCCGCCCGTGCCCATAAGTTATCGACGTGTCATCGCCCTGCTCCGATACGGGCAGCCCTGCGTCGGAGTATGTGCGCCGGGTAACCCGGCCCAGAAGATCGCGGCTGATGGTCGGGCCGTTTCTGTCGAACTGGTACTCGGACGAAGCTCCCGGCAGCCGGACTCCGACTTTTCGCAGCAGGCCGCCGTCGTAGGAGTAAGTTGTCAGGGCGCCGCTCGAGTCTGACATCGACGCGAGCCTCCCATTCGGGTCGTAGCTGAAGCTCTCTGAGCCAGCGGGCGAAGACACCAACGCCGGTCCGGCGCCGCCGGGCGCATAGGCGATCCTGACGGCGGGGATTCCCGAACCGGACACACCCGTGATCCGCCCTTCGTTCGAGTAGGAGATCGCCAGAGATTCCTCGGAACCGGGAATGGATTCGTCTCTCACGCGATACTCGCGCAAGTTGCCACCAGCGTCCGTGACGTAGGTCTCCAGATCGCCGCCGCGCCGCACCTTCACCGTATTCCTCGACGCGTCGTATTGGTACGAGGCGACGGTGCGGCCGTCGGCTTCGATCGAACGCAGACTGCCGTCCGTGTTATACGCGAGCCGCACCACGTTACCCCGCTCCGAGGTCAGCGTCCAGGAGCTGCCGTCGCGCTCTTTCTGGCACGAGGCCCGGTCGCCGTTTCGGGAGGAGATCGCGACGCGATCCAGTGCGCCGCTCGAATCGTAACCGTAGTCCGTCGTGTTTCCGAGCCTGTCGGTCTTACCCTTCACCCTCCGTGTGCCGTTCACGTTGGACAATTGGTACCGCGAGCCGCCCCGTTCGATGACCGGGGCCTCGCGCCACACCTCGCGGCCAGTTGGGGTGAACGGCATCACGGTGGCCGAGTAACTCTTCCCTTCGTGGTCGACCGCAAACGTCGTCTCGGGTTTGGGAGCGTTGGTGCGAGCCAGCACCTCGTCACGCAGGCTCCGCACCTCGCCTCCGCCCGGAACGTACTCCGCGTGAACGCGGGCGTTCACACCGCCGAACAACTTACAGATGCGTGTGGTAGTGACTACGCCGTGCCGGTTGCCCTCCACGAAAGGTTCTTGGCTCTGCCGCTGCCAGGACACGTCGAGTGCATGTGCGCGGGCGACCGTGGGAACTCGCGTCGCGGCCGCCACCCAAGCTTCGTCGATCGGTATGCGCTCCTTCACCATCCACTTCGCTAGCACGATCGCCTTCACCAGTTCGCGGACGCGGCCGAACTCCGGCGATTCCTCGCTGATCTGGTCGTAAAGCCGGGTGAACGTTTCTTTGAAGACCCTCTGAACGGGATCGCTGGCATCCGGCACGTCCCGCAATCCGGTCTCGGATGAGGGATCGGGGATCTGGCGCCGACTCTCGATGATCATGTCCGGCTTGGACACACGGACAACTCCGTTCTCTACGGACATGGCCACCTTCTCGTCCTTAACTTCGATCCAGGCCCTGGTCCACTGCCCCTCTCTGGACACCGGTCCACCAGACTCGAAGGTGAGGTCAGGCAAGCTTTTGAGGCCGGACACTCGCGACCGCCGCTCAGTCCACCGGCCGTCCGAGCCCGCGACCACGTTGAACGAATACTGTTTGAGCAGCCAGTCCGCGTCGAAGAGCGTCTGCCCAAACTGGGTACCGGCCAGCAACTGCTCTGGACGATACACCGCTTTGAGCCAGGGGCCCTGCGGGTTGTTTCGGTCGGCCGGATCGAGGGAGAACTCCGCCTCCTGATTCGAGCGCGCGAGGGCCAGCGCGACGGCGAAATCGGCGGGCGTGACAGCACCCCCAGCGTACGGCTCGCTGAGGATGACCATCCACTGCTTCTTGGGATCGTAGACCGCTCCCGCAATCGAGCCCAGATCGCCGCTGAACTCCCCGGCCGCGGAGAGGTTGATTCCCCCCAGTTCCTGGTCGATGCCGTGCCTCGGATCCGTCTCGAAGCGCAGGCGGGAAGACGACTTGACCGGCGGAAGGAGGTCCGGATAGTTCGGCTCGATGGCGTGATGAGCGATGCCTACGCCTTCTCCGGGAATCACCGGTTCGAGCATCCAGACCCCTACGGCGAGCGCCTTCGCGAGTTGGCCCAGCGCGAAATCGAACACCCGGGCGGGACTATGGACCCGGCGCCCCAGCTCCGCGCCAGGCGTCGTCAGCACCGCTACGATGTCCGAGAAACGGTTCGCCGGCGACTCTTCCGTTACGGGGATAGCGACGCCGTTCAGGGCGAAAGACCGGCGTAGCGCATTGGCGAGCCCCGCCCCCGCAACCCGAATCTCGGCAATGTTCAGGCGTCCGCTCTTGATGTCTTTGGCGAGCGCCTCGCGCACTTTGTAGATCGATATCGCGCCGTTGCTGTACGTGCGCAACGTTAATGGCTCGCCGGGATGCCGGTCCTGGATCGTCTGGAGTTCCTTCAACAGCGGGGTCCCGCCCCCCGGTATTCCGAGATAGTTCGCGGGCGCCCGAAACACATCGGCGATGTACTGCCACCAGGCGGAACCGCCGAAACTGCCCACCGCCGACGTGCTGATGGTTTCAACTCCCCGCTCCCGGCGGACTTGGGCCAGTGCATCGGGATCGGTCCAAATGCCGGCGACGAAAACGTCCACTCCGGCTCCGGCCCCGGGGACACGCCCCCCAACGGGCGCCGCAAGCCGCGCGGGGGCTGCCGTCAGGCGACCCTCTCTATCGATGGCGCGGACCGGTTGTCCGAAACCGTCTTCCAGGAAGAAGCGGATCTGCCCGGAGCTGTCGCGGTCGGCCAGGAGCAGATCCCCCTGCAGGTAGAAGACCGGCGAGCCGCCCCCCTTGAGGAACGGCGACTGCCGCCGCCAGAGGGGAGTGGCGGGCTGGTCAAGCAGCGGAACGGGAATGACGCCCGGAGGCGTCGTCTCAGAGTCCACCACCTCGCCGGCCGCATTGTAGCGGTAACGGAATTCGGCTAGCGTCTCCCCGGACGCGCTCTGGTGTCGCAGCGAAACCAGGTGGCCGTCGGATCGAAACTCGTAGGTGGTCTGAACGCCGTTGGGCAGCGTGCGGACCGCTTTCCTCCCATCCGGCTGGTAGGAATAACGGACCGGTCCCCAGTCCGAGTCGATGGCGACAATGCGATTCAAGAGGTCGTAACGATACTGCACGTCGTAGGGAGCCCATTGACGGCGCTCCTGTTCGGGACGTGTCCGCAGCTCGTCAACCATTCGCAAGGCTTCGCGCTCCCGCGCGCCCCAGTCTGTGACATTCTCGAAACCGCTGTCTGCGATCCGGCGAGCGGTCGCACCGAATTCCGCGTCGCTCTCGATACGCTCGAGTTCAATCATTTCGATGCGGCGCACTCGCCCCCTGGAATCGTAGTCGTAGGCCGTCATCCAAGGTGGGCTGTGGCGGGACACCTCGACCGAGAGCCGGTCAAAGGCGTCGTAGAAGAACTGATTGGCGCTGGCCCCGTCCTTGGTCCAGATCAGGTTGCCGTGCGCATCGTGGCCGAAGCGCGCCTGCGCATTTGCGCTACGCGCCGACGCCAGGAGCCCGCGCGCGTCGTAGGTGAGCTCGGTCCTTCCGGAACCTGGAACGGCGTACCATATCAACTTTCCCTCGTTGTCAAAGAAGAACTCCGCCTCGGCGGACTTCCTCCTCGAGCAGAAAGAGCACAGAAGGACGAGAAAGACGGTGAAGAGAATTCCCAACCCGCGCCTGTTCAGCATGCGTGCAGACCTCCGACTGCTCGTATATCGTCTGCGGAGAACGTCCTCCCAGGGGCTCACGTGGGGCATGCTTCAGCTTGCCCAACGACTTTCTCAGCAGCCTCCTGAAGCCTGTGGAGGGAACCGTTATCCGCCTCCGCTTCTCACGGAGCTTGCAGCCAATTAATTGCAATCGAATTGCCAAATGCGACCGCAAACACCATAGGGGGAATTCTATCTCATATGCTTCATGATTTCAATGAGATCGGGATCCGACTCGATAAGAGCCTGCGGCAGACCGCGGATGAGATTCCGGCACTCCGAGTTGAGTTCGACGGCCTGTTGGTCCAGTCCCACCGCCTGGCACATCGCCGCTAGACGATAGGCGGAGACAGCGTGGTCCCGGGCCGTCTCCGGCCGCCCGCGACGCCTCTGGTACAACGTTCCGCTAATCTCATAGGCGCGATGCAAGAACTCGACGTAGCGGCCCAGATGCAGGTCCGCCGCCAGTCCGCAGAGCGCCATCAGGTCCCGCGCGTCTTCATAGTTCTCCGGGTTCTTGCGGAGCAGGCCCTCCCGGATGGCGAGCGCCGCCGCGTATGCCCCCGCAGCTCCAGTGTGGTCGCCCGTTCGATCCCGCAGCTTACCGCATCGTTCCTGCGCTGCGGCCAGATCGCGCGCGCGGGCATCGTTCTGCGCGTCGCGCTGCGCCAGAGCGCTTGCGGATTGGCGCGCCTGTTCGTACGCCGCCAGGGCGTCGGCATCGCGTTCCTTACGGGCCAGGAGATCGCCCACTCTCACCGAGCTCACGAACAGGTCGCGCTCGGTCGCGTCTCCCGGGAAACGCTCGTACAGCAGCTCGGCGACGGCCAGGTCCTTCCGGCACAACTCCTCCGCCAGTTCCAGCCGGCCGGTCTTCATCGCATGACCCATAAGCCGGTCCAGGCTCACAGAAACGTCGCGCGCGGCCTTCTGCGAATCGGGCGCGGCCCCCCATAGCGCTTCCCGGAGCCGAAGCGCATCCTCATATTTGCCCAGCGCCTCCTCATCGCTACCCCGTTCACCCAGAAGTTCGCCCCATCGATCCAGCCCTACCGCCAGCTCCCGCTGAGCGACGGCCTCGATGGACCTCTCCGCGCGCACCCTTTCGAGGGCGCCACAAACCGCCTCGAGCAGCGCCAGTCTACTGTCGAGGCTGCACTCTGCCAGTGCGTCGAGCAAGTAATCCAGGAAGAATGCACAGATTGCCTGAACGCGGAACGGATCGCTCGGCCGGCCCGGCAGCGAGACGACCCAGCGCAACCTGAAGTTGGGACGCATTCCTTCCCCTTGGACAACTGCGCTGGCCAGGGCCTGGGTCGCCGCCCGCACCTCCACTTCGGTCCTAGGCTTGATCCCCGCGCAGTACTCGGCAGCGCTATCCGGCAGATCGGCCTCGATCAGGTGGTACATCAGCTCAGACTGCCGAAGGGCGTCTTCCTCGGGGAGCCCTTTCAAATGATACGCCACCAGCCGGTGCAGACTCCGTACAAGGGCCTCATCCCCAAGCCAGCAGCGCTCGATGGAACGGCGCGCCTGAGCATGCAGGAAGTCCCACTGCCCGAATGGCCCGCGCTGAACCAACTCTCCCCGGAAGCCGCGGCGCAGATCGGCGAAGTCCAGCTCGCTCCAGGAGCGCTGGACCAGCGAAGGGACGGTGGAGCGCAGGTCCGCCTCCCGCAATCCATGGCGGCTGACGGCCACGAGCTCGCTGATTCTTTCCAGCCAGCCTCGACCGTAGGTGCTGGCCATCCGATCGAGCCAGCGGTCGTAGAGCCCGTCGGCCGTCCCGGGAAACTGGCGAGCCATGTTGTACCGAAACGATTGAAGACGGCGCTCCGGGGCGCCAGTGTAGCGCCGTTGGGCCTCGGCCAGATCGTTGGTCTCCAGAATCAGCAATTGCAGCAACGCCAGGTGCAGCCACAGCGGAGAGCGTCCCTCCTTCGCGCCCCCACTGTGATCCGTGGAGGCGAGCGCCGCCTTCACCTCCTCGCTAAGGGCTGCGTGGTGCTGCTCGCACGAAGCGTCAATGAGCATTCGTGCGTCCTGAGCCGACATACCGCCCAGGTTCAGGACCTTTGCTTCCAGCGAGCGCGCTAGCGCGTCCACGTTCGTCCCGGGCTTTGTCGTGATGATAAGCCGGGCGTTGGCCGGCCAGTCGCGCGGTAACCATTGAAGGTAGCGCGCCGCGTCTGTCTGCTCGAACCGGTCGAGGGCGTCGATCAGGCAGACAACCCGTCGGTCCCTTGCCACTCGATCGAGGAGCGCGGCGAATTGTCGGCCCATTTCGTGACCTTCCGGCGTCACAGTGCCCTGCGGCATCGCAGCGGCACGGGCGAGAGTCGCGTTCCACCGTCCCAACATCGTCGCCAGCCCGGAGGATTGAGCGCTGATGCCAGCCGAGTGCGCCAGCACGACGAGGTTGGGGTCGGACTTGAGCCTTCGCACCATCTCGCCAAACAACGAGCTCTTGCCTGACCCGGCGTCGCCGGTGACGAAGGCCAGCCACGGGTCTTTCGAACTCCTCGCGTATGCGAACCGCAGCAGCTCATCGAGAAGCCCCTCGCGGCCAACGTGTTCCCGGCAGCAGCCGGCGACGAACTCCTCCAGGATCAGGTCCTCTCGTTCTTGCCAGGTCTGAGGCTGTGAGCGCTCGTCGGCGCGGGTCGCGGCTTCCAGATCCTCCCACAGGTCTGCCTCCACCTGCGCTCCCCACTCGGCGAGCCCCGCCACGCTCTCAACCGATTTGTCCCACCCCGCCGCGTAAGATCTCACGCGGTTCCCCATCCGGTCCATGATGAGGCGCTTCAGCGTCGTCAGGGCCTTGATCCTCCGATCCGCCTCAGAGTCGGTACAATACTCATCGCTGTAGCGCGCGGCAATCTTGCGCGGCATCGTCTTATACGGCAGCGGCTCGCGAAAATAGAATCGGGAGAACTTCATCTGAGCCGGGTCTGCGAGCGCCCCCAGCTCGATTTCGAGCGCCGTCACGCTCTTTCCTGCCACGCCCTGCTGGTCGCCGGCCACGGCCTTTGCGGCGTCCAGGGGCGGCACCCATCCGTACCGGTCGCCGAGGATCCCGATGAAGAACGGCCGGCTGCGCTTAATCTCGTCCAGGCAAACCCTGAGCACGACCAAGTCTCTCTCCGGGATCTCCGTGACGCCGATTCCCATCCGCAGGTCAATGGGCTCCAGGAAGTGGAACCGCTTCCGGAGTTTCTCTTCTAACGTCAGGAATACTACGGAGCGCAAGTGGTCGCGTTCGGACGACATGTCCTGGAATGTGCTCGAAACGAACACCGGTCGCGGTTTCCAAAGGGCGTAGCACGACACAAGATACTCACATCGAAAGAGCGTAAACCAGAATACACCAGCAGGTGAGACAACGCATCCCGATCGATGGAGAGGGTTCCGTCCACGTGAAAATGTCCTATTTATTCCAAGTAGAAATGTCCTCTTGGCAGCGTCAGGCTGGGGAGGTGTGCGACACTATCGCTGACGGGTTCCGCATTTGGTTGCATGTGCGTCGCGAACGGCAGGCGGCACGCTGGTCTGGCTCCGCTTGGCGACGAACGGAAGGCGCCAATTGCGTATGGCCAGGAATGCACGGCCGGTAGCTGGCCTTCCACTCCATCCCTGCCTTGTGCAGTTCGATGGTCCTGGTAAGGGACGCCTCGGGGGGCGGTCTGCCTGGGTTGTCGGTCGCCACAATCGAATCCGGAGCGTCCTGGGCCATGTCAAGCACGCCGGTTTTCGGGATGATGTAGTCGCCTCGCCGGGTGCGAGGCACGCGCGGGGCGTGTTCAGCCAGTCGCGAGAGTTCATGAAGGGCACACGTGGACATCACGGGCCGCAGTTCCGTTGCTCGCCGCGACGAGCCTGCGCCTCTCTCGAGCCCGGTCTACGCCGCAGCTTTCCAGGTATATCGATGGTGGAGACCGCCGACGCGCGGCAGCGCGATCAGTTTCGCTCCCGCCGGCCTCGCCTCAATCGCCCGCCCGGAGTATCCTTGCCCAATCCATCGTGGGTGCGGTCCGCGTGGTGATAGGCCACGTACTCGCGGGGCAGGCGCCGGACGTGCGCTTCGTCCAGCGCGATCACGTGATCGAAGCAATCCCGGCGCGCGCTGCTCACCCAGCGTTCTGCAGGACCGTTTTGCCAAGGACTGGGCACGCTCGTTCGCACAGGCTTGATGCCGGAGGACTTGAGAAACGCGACTACCTCGGCGCTGAACTTGGCGTCGCGGTCCAGGATGCCGTAGTGGTGACGGGCGGAGTCCGGGAACGTCTCTGGAGCTGCTGCGAGACCCAATCGGCCGTCGGGTGAGCAGTTACGTTGAATTGCAGAATCTTGCGCCGTCCGTGATCGATCACAAAGAGGCAGTAAAGCAGGCGGAAGGTGACGGTGGTGACCGTGAAGAAGTCGAGCGCCGCGATCGTCTCGCGATTGCTCTTCAGAAACGCGAGCCAGTTCTTGCCGGCATCGCCCTGCCCCGGCTGGCGGCGAGCGAGGTAGCGCGACACGGTGCGTTCGGAGATGTCGAAGCCCAGCTTGAGCAGTTCGCCGCGGATTCTGGGAGCGCCCCAGGAAGGGTCGTAGCGCGTCATGCGGCGGACGATCTCGAACACGTCGCCGCCAATCTTGCGTCCGCCGCCACGCGAGCGCAGGCGCCGGTAGAGTCGGAATCCGGCGCGATGCCAGCCGACGACGGTTTCTGGCTTGACGACGATCAGCGCATCGGTCCATCGCGACGAGAGGCCCCGCAGAGCCAGCAACAGCAGGCCGTTGAGATTGCTGAGGCGGGGCTGCGGATGTCTGCGCTTGAGCACGGCGACTTGTTGGCGCAGGGCGAGAATCTCCAGACCAAGATCGTGGCGTGTGCGGAGGAGCGCGCGCAGGTAGGCGAAGAGCGTAAGCATGCGGTTTTCGCCATTGTAGACAAGAGCGCGATTGCTCTGCTCCCGGCTCAGGTCTTGCCTTCCCCCTGGCGCATCTTGACGGCCTGGCAGATGCTCGCTTCGCGCGGACGGCACCGTCCTTGCGGCCTTCCGGTTTCGAATCGCGCTGATGGCGTGAGACGTTACCGCGATTACTGCGTTAAGGGACCCCTCAGTTGGGCGGCACTCTGTTTTCTTGCGCTTACATGGTCAGGATTCATAGCCATGAACGCCTAAGCCCTTTATTTGCAAACGGCGCTTGATTTCCCAAGTTGAACGTCGGGGGTTCCAGTCCCGTCTCCCGCTCCATGTTTCCAATAGATTACAGCCAGCAGCTAAGGGCGGCTCGCTCCTATTTGTTCCTCGACATCACTCCCCGGGGCTTTCTCAAGCGCCTCCACCATGTGCTTGCGCCGATCAAGCGACGACTCGGTGTAGTCGTTCACGTTTAGCCGACCGTATGCTCCATCTGGTCGGCGCGAACCTCCGGATCCGCGATGAACCCTCGGCCCTCTTTGTGACCCTGGCCGTGCTTACATGACGACCGCAGGATCCAACGGGCGTGGCGAGTGTGCCCATTTTTGTGCCCACCCCGTGCATGGATAGGCTTGACTCGGCTGTGATCGAATCGTCTTAACAGATTGAAAATACAAATAGATCTTAGCGACTACAAGAAGGTAGAAACATAGAACTGCTGATTCGTAAGCGGTGGGTAGCAGATCGCAATCAATAACATTTCATCGCGCTGATGTTCCGAGCGGACGGGTTCGAAGTTCCGCTCAGCGGCGCCATAACCTATTGAACAAATGG
>Ga0182027_10003667_pt1 | contig 24144 bp, 18 predicted proteins | sample 712E1DmetaG_FD_121300 | JGI IMG/M metagenome (GOLD analysis project Ga0182027, IMG submission 121300) | Permafrost microbial communities from Stordalen Mire, Sweden - 712E1D metaG (Illumina Assembly) | ecosystem: Environmental > Terrestrial > Soil > Wetlands > Permafrost | place: Sweden... | reverse complement strand
CCCCAGACTCGACGTGACCACGCTGTCGGGACCGTCGCGGTTTGTCGCCAACGTCGGCGTTCAGGTTGCGAACAAGGTGTTCAATCTGCACAAACTGTATCACTTCAGGAATAAGTTCCACGCAACTGTCGCCGAGCCTTCCTACCTGCTCAAGTATCCCGAAGGGTTTGGTCTGCTCGATCTTGCGAGAATCCTCACCTCGTTTTGAGGGCGACGGTGTGACCTTCGGGCCGGTACGCTGATGGTGGAACTGGCGCAAAGTCTCCCCACAAATATTTTAGGCCTGCCTTCGCCATAAGCTGCTGAGCAATAGGAGACAATGCCCTGCGCATTTTCGCGGAGCACGCCTGGAAATCCCCTTTATTTGCGCCCGCCCGCATGATACAATAACATCAAAGCCCATGTCCCGTTTCCTGCCCTGATTTGCCAACGCACTGCAAACCTCGAAAGCTTTCCCGACATGCGGCTGCGGACTTCTATTGACAAAGGAGGCGTGTCATGACCAAAGAGGCGAGACTTGTCTTCGTGGCCGCCGTGATTTTCGCGCTGTGCGTGGCGAGCGCTTCCCTCCGGGCTCAAACGGTCTCCATTACGGGCACCGTCACCAACGACGACCAACTGTCAGTCAAGGGCGCAACCGTGGCCCTGCAAAGAGGCGGGCTCTCCGCAGTCACCGATGCCAAGGGCGAATTTTCCCTGTCGGGAAACGCCGGCGTAGTTTCCCCGCTGCCGGCGCTGGTGCCCGGAACGATTCTCATACGCAACGGCGTGCTCCGACTGAACCTTGCGAAGAGCGAGCGCGTGGTTGTGTTCGTGTGCGACTGCAGGGGCCGGTTAATTGCAACGCCGTGCAGCGGAACGCGCGGTCCCGGACTCTGCTCCGTTGACTGTGGTGCCGGTTTTGCCGGGTTGGAAATCGTGCAAGTTGTTGTCGGCTCCACGTCGCACACGTTTCGATCGGTCAACACTCTGCACGATGGCCGCGGCTTGAACGCCTCCGCGGGCGTCGATTCGCCTGCGCTTGCAAAAAATGCCGCCGCTGTCGACTCCCTCCTGGTAACGGCAGCGCGGTACAAGCCCCTGGCCCGGGGACTGGACAGCTACTCGCAATCGAACCTTTCGCTCGTTATCGCTTCTCTCGTCGACACCGGTATCGGCGCGAACCTGCACGGCGTTCGGCCCTTTCCGGACGACAATCCCTGGAACACGCCCGTCGACAAAGACTCCCTTGACCCGAAGTCAAGTCAGATTATCGCCGGCATCGGTATCAGCGTGTCTCTGCACCCGGATTTCTGCGGCCAGTATAACAACGGCGTATGCGGGATTCCCTATGTCGTGGTAACCGCGAAAACGCCCAAAGTCAACGTAACCTTCGACTACGCCGACGAAAGCGATCCGGGTCCGTATCCCATTCCAGCGGACGCGCCCATCGAAGGCGGGGCGACATCAACGGGCGACCGGCATATCTTGATTATTGAAAGAGACAGCTGGATCCTGTACGAATTATGGTCCGCGTATCCGCCCGGCACAGGCTGGACCGCGGGTTCGGGCGCGATTTTCAGGCTCGGTTCGGACAGCCTGCGGCAGGCGGGCTGGACATCGGCCGACGCGGCCGGACTGCCTGTTTTCCCGGGTCTGGTGCGCTACGACGAAGTGGTGGAACAAAAGGCGATCCTTCACGCCGTGCGGTTCACGGTTGTCAATTCACGTCATGCCTACCTCCCGCCCGCAACGCATTACGCAAGCAGCAAGGCCGCCGATACCCTGCCGCCCATGGGCATGCGCGTTCGGCTCAAGGCGAGCGTGGATATTTCGGGATATTCCGCCAGCATGCAGGTGATCCTGAAAGCGCTCAAAACCTACGGCATGATCATGGCCGACAACGGCAGCAACTGGTATGTGTCGGGTGCGCCGGACTCTCGGTTCGACGACAATGAACTGAATACGCTCAAACAGATAAAGGGCGGGGATTTTGAGGTTGTCAAGATGCGGGGAATGGTAACGCAATAGGAACATTCACCGCAAAGGCGCAAAGGACGCTAAGGAGCGCAAAGAAAAGAACATTCACCACAGAGGCACAGAGGACACAGAGAAGAACAAGTCAATGGTCATTTGGGAAGACAAGAAATATCAACGTCATTGCGAGCGAAGCGAAGCAATCTCCCGATGATACTTCAGTAAATCGGCATTACGTGAAGGGGAAGCAATGAAAACATCTTTCCACTTGTATGTTTTTCTCTGCTTAACGATTGTCTTCACGACCGCAAATTCCCGGACAAGGTATGTGGCCGATTCCACCGGCCTCGACGCCTACGCCGGCACCTCTCTCTCGCCATGGAAAACCCTTCAGCACGCTGCGGACAACGCCGTTGCCGGCGACACCGTGATCGTGAAGCCGGGGACGTACGCGGGATTTGAAATGGGATGGGACAACCCGCAAAACGGCACGGCCGCATCGCCTATCGTATTTCTCGCTCAAAGGGGCGCAGTTGTGAATAGCCGCAATGCCAAGACCGCAGACGGAATCGACCTCGAAGGCGCGAGCTACATCGTTCTGGACGGTTTCACCGTCAGGAATGCAGGCACCATCACGCGGGCCGGGATTAGGGCGGTCACCGACACGGGCGTGGTAATCCGCAATGACATTATTGACAGCTGCGGAACGTGGGGCATTATCACGGGCTTCAGCCAGAACATCGTTATCCAGAATAATACCTGCTCTCGGTCGGTTGTCCAGCACGGCATTTACTTCAGCAACAGCGCGGACAATCCCGTGATCCGCGGCAACACGGTTTTTTCCAACAATGCCAATGGCATTCACATGAACGGTGACGTATCCCAGGGCGGGGACGGCATCATTGCCAACGCACTGGTGGAAAACAACATCATTTTCGACAACGGCCGCGCCGGCGGGTCGGGCATAAACTGCGACGGCGTCAAGAATTCCCGCATCCAGAACAACCTTCTGTACAACAACCACGCGAGCGGGATATCCCTGTATCAGATCGATGCGAGCGGCCCATCCGTCAATGACACTGTTGTCAACAACACCATTATCGAGGCCGTAGACGCGCGATGGTGTATCAACGTCAAGAACGGTTCCACAGGCACAATCTTGTACAACAACATTCTCTACAACTACCATCCGTCGCACGGCAGCATCGATTTTGACGCAGCCAGCATGCAGGGCCTCAAGAGCGACTACAACATTGTGATGGACAGGCTCACTGCCGATGACAATACCACCCTGACGCTTGCGGCTTGGCGCGCGGCAACGGGCCAGGACGCTCATTCCGGGGTTGCAATACCGGCGCAACTGTTCGTCAATCCGGCGGGAAACGATTACCATCTTCTTGATACATGCGCAGCCGTGGACAAGGGGACATCGGCGGACGCTCCGGCCCAAGACATCGACGGCAGGGCCAGGCCGCAGGGAAAAGGCTGGGACATCGGGGCATATGAGTGGTGGAGCGGAGCGGGGAGGGTTGTCAATCGGATCGTTACACATGCCATTGTTCGTTGGCCCGGAGGAATGGCAATTGTTGATTTGAGGGGAAGGGTTGTTGGAGCAGACGGCGGTTCGCTTGGAAGAATGCCTTTTGCGGCGGGATTTTATGTTGAGACAGTTGAGACGCAGGTCGGCAACAAAGGAAGAATTCTGGTGAAGTACTGAGATTTTGACTTATGGGGACCTCTATTTATTCAAAAACCGTTTCATATGGTGTCATTCCCGCGAAAGTGGGACCGCGACTTTGACCGCACACGAACGGCGGGAGCAGAGGCTTTGCCAATCCATTTCTCCTATTGAAAAGATGGATCCCCGATCGGCGTCGGGGATGACAAGGATGTTTTAGACAATATTTAGAGATGCCCTTAAGAACAAGGAGCCCTAAATGTCCGGAAATTCCGCCGTGATGATTTTCCTCTTGGCCCTTGCTACCTGTGGCCTCTCCTCAACCCTTTCCGTCGGCCCCGGGAAAACCTATTCCCGCATCGAGGCAGCGTACCAGGCCGCCGCTGCCGGCGACTCGATTCTCGTGTACCCCAAAGATGCCGGCGCATCGTACGACTCCGTGGCAGTGTACCTGACCAAGAGGAATCTCGCGATCCTCGGCGTCGCAGCTTCCGGCCAGCGTGTTGTTCTGCACGGCAACGGATACAATTATACCGGCGCCGGCTCGGTCCCGCGCGCCATGTTTCAATTCAATCCGGGAGCGGACAGTTGTGATGTGGAGAACTTCGACATCTCGGGTTGCAGCAACGATTCGTACAACGGCGCAGCTTGTCGCATCAATCAAGTGAACGACATCACGATCCGCAACTGCGAGATACACGCCAACGACATGGGCCTCATGTCGAACGGCTCGGTGGTTGACAACAGCGCCGCAAACCAGCTTATAGAAGACTGCATTGTCCATGACAACGGCAATGCAAATGATGCCGGCTACAACCACAATTTCTACATGGGCGGAACCAGCGTGATCATCCGGGGGTGCAACGTGTATGCGGCTACCACGGGTCACGACATCAAGAGCAGGGCGCACATTACCATCGTGGAAGGGTGCTTTGTCCACGATTGCCAGAACAGGGAATTCGATCTCGTGGACGATGCAACCAACACCACGGCGCCCGGCAGCCACGCCCTTGTGGCCGGGTGCGTGATTGTCAAGGCGGCCAATGCGAGCGGGAACAAAACCGTCATGCACTTCGGGCAGGACGGCGGCAACGACCATGTCGGCACGCTGTTTGTGGTTCACTGCACAATCGTCACTCCCTACGTTTCCCCCGTGGTGGACCTGAGCGCGCCCGGCGCGGGCGTGAGCTTCACAAATACAATTGTCACGGACCCCTCCGGTTCGGCAAGCGGCCAGGTGCTTGTCAATGCACGCAACGGCGCGCTGATGTCCAACGCGGCAGGCCGGTACCTCTGGATTTCTCACGGGTTTTCCGCTCCTGCGGGCGGCGTTTTCGACCACGGCTTCACCGGCGCGGCGGGCGTTGTGCCGAAGTTCGTCAATGCCGCCTCCGGAGACTACGGTCTGGCCGACAGCAGCGCCGGCATTGTGGACGCGGGGCTCGACTATTCGTCAATTTCGTTGCCGCCGCAGATTGCGGGACGCCCTGTGGAAGCCTTTGCATTGCCGCTGGGATTTTTCAAGCGGACCTTTGCCGGGAAACCGGATAACGGCGCTTACGAATGGAAGAACGGCGCGAGCGCAGCGGTCTTCAATACTGTCGCTATTGTCAAGGCTTCTTCGTGGCGGCAAACCGCTCGAACCGACCTGCGGGGAAGGCTCGTGTCCCGCGTCACGCCGGTCGCCTGCGCAGGGGTAGCGTCGGGCTATTACATCGAGTCAACGCTTGCAGGGAAAGCTGGCGCCGGATCTGCGCTCGTCCGGTGACGGAATCGCCCGCAGTAGAAGTGGTGATTCTTACCGAGAGGAAGAAAAAAAGGCTGGGTGGATCGCAAAGATTCAGGTAAATTACTACACAGATTCTTACTCCCTCTAACCCTAAATAAGAATCTGTTGAACGGGTCAAACCTTCAACAATGCAAAGCGGGCATTTTCCTTGACCCCCTCTAGGATATGCCCGCTTTTTTATTTGTGTTTGCGGTCGTGGTCAATGAATTTGGGCGCCCCGCCGCCACGCGTGGGGGCGACCCGGCACCGAGGCCTTGGGGCCGAGCCCGGAGATTCAACCCGCCCAACCGGAAGGGCGGGTTACTGGCCGCGAGGCGGAACGCCCAATACTCTCTAGTAAAGAGTGTCAAGACCTCCAGCTAAATACTATTTTACAAAGCTGCTTGGGTGTGCTTTGGAACCAATATTGAAATATGAGTGCCAACAATCGGAGGCGTTTGTGAATATCATCGAAACTCGCGGTCTCAAGAAGAACTATGCGCTGGGAACTACCACGGTGCACGCGCTGCGCGGGATAGACCTGGCCATAGAGAAGGGAGATTTCCTCAGCATCGTCGGGCCGTCGGGCAGCGGCAAGACCACGCTGCTCAATATTATCGGATGCATAGACTTTGCAACCGAAGGAAGCGTGCGGGTGGGTGACCTGGAGATTACGTCGCTGTCCGACCGGCAGATCACCGATATCCGCCTGCACAAGATCGGGTTCATCTTCCAGACCTTCAACCTGATTCCGGTGCTCAACGCCCTTGAGAACGTGGAATTTCCTCTCCTGCTCATGAAAGACCATTCGAGGGTCGACGTAAAGAAGAAGTCGGAACAATTGCTTGACGCAGTGGGACTGGCGGACTATATGAAGCACAAGCCCGCCGAGCTGTCCGGCGGACAGCGGCAGCGCGTTGCCATTGCGCGTGCGCTGGTGACCAACCCCGACATCATCCTTGCCGACGAGCCCACCGCCAACCTGGATTCCGTGACCGGCGCGTCGATTCTCGACTCGATGCGGGAAATGAACAAGCGGGAACACACCACGTTCATTTTTTCCACGCACGACGCAAACGTGCTCAAGTACGCGAGCCACGTTATCAAGATCAAAGACGGCCTCATCACCAAGGAATAGAGCATGAACCTCATCGTAAAAATCGCCTGGCGCAACATCATGCGGCACCGGGGGAAAAGCCTTATCATCGGCGCGATCCTGTTTGTGGGCGCGTTTATCATGACCATGGGCAACGGCGTGATGTCGGGCATGGACGCAGGCCTCAACCGGACCGTGGTCAACAGCTTTACCGGCGATATCGTCCTGGTGTCCGACAAACAGGAAAACGACAACGTGTTCGTCGAGTTCATGGGCAAGGCCGTCGCGCCCATCTACAACTACGTTGACATAAAGAAAGCTCTCGATTCCCTGCCCTATGTGGAACGCGCCCTGCCCGAGGGGAAGAACATGGCGATGGTGCTCAACGAGGAAGGCGGCGCGCCGGGAAATGCGAACCTTCTCGGCGTGGACATCGGCCGGTACAGGAAGATGTTCCCGGGAAGCGTTACCGTGGTCGAGGGGCGCATGCTGGAGCCGGGCGATCAGGGTGCCCTGGTGCCGGTCTACGCTCAGAAGGAATTCGAGGCCTATACCAATATCTGGTTCATGCCCGAAAGCACCGTGCTCGATTCGGCACGGCTTCCAAAGGAAGTGAAGCCCGATTACGCCGCGCTCATTCCCAAGACAAACGCCGTGCTCATGGGCTTCAACGAGGACAATTCAACGACGGACATCCGGCTGGGTATCAAGGGCATTATCAAATACCGGGCGCTCAATTCGCTCTGGGGACAGTTCGTGGTGATCGACATAGAATCGTACCGCCGCTGCCTGGGCTATTTCGCCGCGAGCGACAAGGTGGACGTGCCGGCCTCGGAGCAGAAACTGTTTTCGCTGGCGGATGAAAACCTCGACGCAATGTTCACGCAGGATTCGCTCATGACAAGCGCCCGCGGTGCGCATACCGTGCGCGCAGCCGCGGCCAAACCCGCCGCTATCCGGACGGCCGCACCCCCGCGGGTCGACGTGGACGCGGGCGCGTACAACCTGGTGTGCGTTCTTCTTAAGAAGGGCCAGAGCGCCCCGGACTGCATCGGAAAGCTCAACAAGTTGTCCAAAGAACGGAAGCTCGGTTTCCGGGCAGTTTCATGGAAGAAGGCCATGGGCGCCGTGGGCAGCATGGCAACCATCATCAAGGGCGCGCTGTTCGTGTTTGTCATGTTCCTGTTTTTCGTCGCCATCATCATCATCGTCAACACCCTGAGCATGGCGGCAATCGAGCGCACCACGGAAATCGGCATGATGCGCGCCGTCGGCGCGAAGAAAGGGTTCATCTCGGTGATGTTCCTCGCCGAAACCGCGATGCTGGCGTTTGTGTTCGGCGGTGCGGGCATCGTCGCGGGGATCATCGGCGTCAACGTTTTCGCGGTATTCAATATCACAAGCACAAACGACATGATCCAACTGCTGTTCGGCGGCGACACGTTCCATCCACTGCTCACGGCCGCCGACATCATGGTGAGCATCGGCCAGCTTGCCATCGTGACGCTCATCGCGGTGATCTACCCGACCCGTGTTGCCCGGAGCATCACGCCGCTGGACGCGGTGACGAGAGACTGAAGAAAAGATTCACCACAGAGACACAGAGTACACAGAGATGGAAAAGAAGAATGATGGTGAATTAACCGGCCAGATTATCGGGGCGGCAATAGATGTGCACAAGGAACTTGGTCCGGGATTGCTTGAAAGTGCGTACGAAGAGTGTCTGAGTCACGAACTGACTCTTCGAAGGATTTCCTTTGAACGACAAAGGACATTACCGATCGCGTACAAGGGTATCAAACTTGATTGCGGCTACAGGATGGATTTAGTCGTGGATCGCACGGTAATTGTTGAATTGAAATCCATCGAATGCGTCGAGCCTGTTCATGAAGCCCAGCTCCTCACATACATGAAATTGTCAAACATTCGCATGGGACTACTCATAAACTTCAATGTCCCGATGTTGAAAAACGGGATTAAACGCTTCGTCTTGTAGATAGCCAGATTTCTACTCTGTGTTCTCTGTGTCTCTGTGGTGAATCCTTCTTCCGGAGCCTTGTTATGACCACCATAATCACAATCGCCCTGCGCAACCTGCTGCGGCAGAAGCGCCGGAACATCCTGCTGGGCATCGCTATAGCCTTCGGCATGATGATCCTGGTGCTGGCCAACTCGTTTTCGCACGGGATATCGGACGTTATCTTCAATAAGATCCTGCGGTATACCTCCGGGCACGTGAGCGTGGCATTCAGCCGGAACGGCAACATATACCGGATGCTCTTCAAGGACGGTGACCGCATGATGGCCATTGCAAAGCAAACGATCCCCGATGTCGCCGGCATGCAGGAGGCAATCGGCATCATGGCGCGCGCCATCGGCAACGGGGCGAACGACAATGTGATCATGGTCGGCATGGATCCCAAGGGCACGGGATCGAAAAAGGACAAGGAAGAGGCGGCCGAGAATTTCAAAATGATCACCGGATCATTCAAGGATCTTACGCGCACCGACGTGGAAAACCCGGTGCTGCTCGCGGAATCCAAGGCAAAATCGCTTAATGTCAAAAAGGACGACATCCTCCGCGTGCGGTTCCAGGATGTCAACGGGCAGAACCAGGCCGGCCGTCTCACCGTGGTGGGCATTTTCAAGCCCGCGAACGTCTTCATGTCTGCGCCAATTTTCCTTAACATCCACGATCTCAAGCGGCTCGGCGGCTACGGGCCGCACGACATCGGCCAGCTGTACATCATGCTCAACAAAGACCCGAGAAAGTTCGCCGTTACCTATGCCGACAAACTGCACGCGGCTCTCGAACCCGGGCTTGCAGCGGTGTCCGGCACAGCCTCTTTCGGCCACGCAAACGCGCGGGCCGTGGCACTGTGTTTCAAGAATGATTCGGTCGAGCGCGTGCTCTTGTCCGATTCGCTCAAGACCAGCGCGGCACTTCCCGGACAACGGCTCCTCGGCAGGGAATCCGTGGTGCTGGGCGCCGGGCTGGCCGCCGCATTGGGCGTGCGGCCCGGAGACACCTGCTCGCTTTCGTACAGGCCCAAATACGAGGAACAGGACTATGTTGAGCGCTTGCCGGTTTCCGCGGTGCTCGCTCCGTCGAAACTCGTGCCGGACAATGTCCTTCTCGTCAACGAGACCCGGTTCTACCGGTTCTTCTACGACCACTGGCCGCGTCCATTGGATTCTGCCGTTCTCGCGGGGCTTCCCGCAAAGGGGAGCCTGTTTTACAACGCGCTTTCTCCTGAATGGATCCTGCTTGCCCGGACAAAGACTACTACCGAAATGCAGAAGCAGACAAAGGAGATATCCAAGCTCAGGTCGTCGGCGTTTACCGTGAAGGTGCAGTCGATGTACGAGAGCGCCAGTATGGTGGTGAACCTCGAGCACGCGCTCAATCTTATTACCCTGGGCGCGGTGCTTGTCCTGTTCTTTATCATCCTTATCGGCGTGGTAAATACTCTGCGCATGACCATCCGCGAGCGCACCCGCGAGATCGGCACCATGCGCGCCATCGGCATGCAGAAGAATGACGTCCGGAATTCCTTTCTGTTCGAGACCTATTTTCTTGCGCTTTTTTCCACGCTCGCCGGCACGGCGTTGGCGTTCGGCATCATAGCAGCATTGTCCTTTGTGAAGATCGACGCCCAGGACAATCCGCTGGGAATGCTTCTGGTTAACGGCCATCTCAATTTCGCCCCCACCGTGGCGGCAACCGTGGGCTACCTCATCCTGATCCAGCTCATCGCCGTTGCTACGGCCTATTTCCCTGCCCGCCGGGCGGCCAGGATGTCTGCCGCGGCGGCGTTTAGGCACTACGAATAGCGCGAGAGGAATTTCTATGTTATCAATAAGAAATTGGGCGCCCCGCCGCCATCCTTAGATAGTAATTCGGGCGTTTCCCCATGCAGGGGCGCGATTGAAATGCGCCCCTGCATGGGGCCGGTCTCTCTGCGGGCTCGGCCGTCGGCCTCGGTGCCGGGCCGCCCTATGCCTTCGGCTGGGTCGCCCGGCACCGCGCTCTAGCGCGCCCTTCGGTCCCCCTAACGCTTGGCAGAAGGCTTTTTGCAACATTTGTCAATTCAGCATAAGCGAGTTTGGTCCGGTAGTGTGACTTTCAAAATCGGACATGTTAGTTTGTTTTTCGCCATCAGCGACGCCCCTGAGGCTGTTGGATCGACCGCTCGTGCTGTTCGAGCCCGGCATGGTCTGGCATGGACAAAAGGCATGGAAATGTGCCGATGCAAAAGGTTCCCGCAGGATACTTGCCGGGTGAGTTCACGAGCGGTCCAACGGCCTCAGGATCAGGCGGCGCTGCAGGCGCGGCAGGGGGATCCAAGGGGCGCTTGCTGGAGAGCGCCCCTTGGTCGGGGTTCGGGGGTGAATCTCCCGATTCCGTTCGTGCTTTTGACTTTAGGCAGAGGTGCAAGCCCATCATCAATTATTTTGAGAACGCTAAATGTACCAAAGAGAGGACTACCCGTGAAAAACATAGTACTAGCTTTGCTTGCGCTGTGCATGCCCGTGCTCGCCGCACCCACGATAGGCGAATTGCTTCAGAAAATCGAGGCCAGCCACAAAATGACATCCGATGTCAAGGCAAACGTCACGCTCACGCAGCAGAAGACGGGCCAGGGCATCAAGCAGTTCGACGTGCTGTACTACCGCCGCGACGCCGACGATTCGTACCTGATCATCATGACCGCGCCGGAATCGGAAAAGGGCAACGGCTATCTGCGGGTGGAAGACAATTTCTGGATGTATCGCACCAACACCCGCACCTTTCAGCATATCAACCGCGATGAGAGTATCGCCGGCTCCAACGCGAAGGGCGAGGACTTCGAACGCAGGCCGCTCAACGAGCTGTACGAAGCGGCAAAGGACTCATCCGGCAAGGAGACCGTTACCGAGGAGAAACTCGGCCAGATCCCCGTGTACAAATTCGATGTTAAGGCAAAAGTAAAGGATGTGGATTATCCAAAGAAGCGTTTCTGGGTACGCACCGACAACGCGCTCCTGCTCAAGGAAGAAGACTATTCATCCTCGGGTACGCTCATGCAGACCGCCTATGACCTCAAATACACAACTGTCAACGGAAAATTTATCCCGGTTACGCAGATGTTTATCGACGAATTCGAAAAAGGGAACAAGACCAAGGTGGAGATAAGCGGCATATCAACGGAAAAGCTTGACGACAAGATTTTTACAAAGGCGTATCTGGAGAATCTTAGCAAGTGATGAGTCCCCGAAAAGTGGGTATGTTTGAAGGGGGAGGTTTCCCCCTCGCTTCAGCCTTTGCTACGCAAAGTCTTCCGCTACCCCTTCCTGGGTAACCCCCCTGTGGATGCGGTTGCAAGAAGCAATCGGCTGTGTGGGGGCACCCACGAGCGATAGTTGAAAGGAAGCCGGTTGGGCGTTTACTTTGTCTCATCAAGAGTGGAATAAAGAAAAGGTGTCATTGCGAGCGGAGCAAAGCAATCTACCGTTGTTCGTCTTATGGAAAGATGCTGGCATCCCTAATCTCGGCGCTAATCTTCTCAATATGCATCTTGTTGAGGTGTCTTTTGGAGATCGCAGTGAATAGAACATTTTCAGTCATCCTTGCGCTATCCTTTGCATTCTGCAATCTCGCCCTAGCAGGCGATCCGGCCATAGACGAGAACGCCCTGTTCGCCGACACCGCAACGGTGGTGCAACAAAAAGGGCTGGTGGATTCCGCGCACATGAAGGACGCCACGGAGAAAAAGGGAACAAGCATCGGCGGCAATGTGATTGCCGCAGCAATCGGTACCGCGACGCGCGACTGGCTGTTTAAAGGCCATCATACCTCCGACACGTACCTCACCAGCCTCCTTGTCGGCAACATTCTGCTCGACGCGCGGCTGCTGGACAACGTGAAGGCGTTCGGCAACGGAGAAGTGGACTATTCGCCGTCGTCCGATACGATAGGCGTTGACCTGCGCGAGCTCTTCTTGGACGCGAATATCAACAAGGAGGTCTATTTCAGGGCCGGCAAGCAGGTGCTGCAATGGGGAAGGTGCTTTCTGTGGAACCCCACTGACCTCGTCAACGTGGAGAAGAAGCCGTTTATCGACAAAATCGGGTCGCGCGAAGGGACCTATGGCCTGCGCGTGCATGCGCCCTTCGGCACCAAAATGAACCTTTATTCCTTTATCAATTTGAATTCGGTGGACCGTGTCGACAAAACGGCGGCAGCTCTCAAGTTCGAATTTCTCGCCGGCGGTACGGAAATGGCATTCTCGGCATGGGGCAAGAAGAATCGGCCGCCCGTCGCCGGCTACGATTTCTCCGCGCAGGCGTTCAACATCAATTTCTATGGCGAGGCAACCATCTCCAATGGCGACAACACCGCAAAGATGAAAGAGAGCGGCGGCTTTTTACATATCGATACCGTGTCGTACGGATGGACGCCTCGCGTGAGCCTCGGGCTCAACAGGCCGTTCGACTTCTTCGACATCAAAGACGGCATTACCGTGGGGGCGGAGGTCTTTTATAACGGTGGAGGATATTCCGGCAATATTTTCAACGACAGCAGGATGTTCTTTTTTCGCGACACGGTGACCGTGGCGGTTCCGCAACACGCGCCTGTAAAGACCGCGGCGGGCACCAGGGAAATGTTTCTGCTGGCCAACGGCCTGTACGAACCCAATTACCACTCGCGGTACTATGCCGCAATCTTCACCGGCATCAGCCGGTTTCTTCTGAGCGACATGACCCTCAACCTCAACGCGCTCGCGAACCTCGAACAGCGCTGCGGCGTGGTATCGCTTTCCTATGCGTACACGACGCTGAGCAACTTGACCTTCGGAATCACCGCCGATGGCTACTTCGGCGCAAGCAATACCGAATACACCTTCTTTAACGGCGCGTGGGACACGAGGCTCACCGTGAGCGTGTCGTTCTAACCCGGCCTTTTCCACGCCGCTTTGCACTAGTCATTTTGCAACCACCGATACGGTGGCCGATGCGACCAATTTTGGAATCCCGCTGCCTTTACCGTAGAGAGCGGCAACGTACGATCCGGGCGGCAGGGCTGCTCCTTGTGCGACATCCGCCTCGCACCGGCCCGCCGGCGCCACTCCGTCGACAATCGTCCTTATTTTTCGACCCCGGCCGTCAAAAAGCGCCAGCAGCACGGCCTCACTCGCCGGAACCGAAAACTCAAGCATGGCCGATTTGGCAAGCGGGCGTATGCAATAACCCGAGGATCGGGCAGGTGACCGGTTTGGGGACCGGACCACGCTCGGACCGAGATTGATAAAAACGAGCTCGATGCCGTTTCCCGTACCCAGGCTGCGCGAGTACTTCCTGTCAACATCGTTGTTCCAATGCTCGAAAACGCCCAGGCTCTGGAGCCTTTGCGTGGGCGTGGCATGATTGGGATCGTAAAACGTTCCCGACGGGGGATTGCCGGCCATGGCCGCCTCAATCAGATAGTCCGATGCCCCGGGAATCTTGGGGTACTGGTACGGGTCGTTGTCGAGCTGAAACAGGTCAAAGAGCACGCTTTCGAGCGCGACAGGGTCCTGTGAGGCGAATACACTTGCGGTCCAGCCGCCGCCAAACGGCTCCACGCTCCAGCGGTGGGGCACGGTATCGTTGTTGTGGTTGCCGGAATACAAACCGTCAATGAGATACAGTACGGTCTTGCCTCCCAGGTCCGAGTGCCCCATGAGATCCACCAGCGCGCGGTAGCTGCCCATGTTCGGCGACATGAATGCCAGGCTTTGGTGCAGGTCGTAATAGCCGCTGTCGGTAGGCAGACGTATGAGCGAGCCGTAGTGATTCTTTGCGCACAGCGTGACGCCGCCGCCCACATGCGATTTCATGTTCGCCAGGTTGATTACATAGGTTGCCTCGGCATAGTGCTTCGCAACGTAGTCTTGTTTTAGTCCTGACGGACGGCAGCTCCAATATACCGGCGAGGTTGAAAACTCGACTCTTGTTCGGTTGAACTTGCCTGCATGATCCATGTAATGGACATTGGGGAATTCCGCGTGGCACGAATCGTAATACTCGTTCGGATAATACCCGGTCGGATCTCCCACCGAGATGTCGGCCTGATTCACTCCCACCACGTCAACCAGTTGACGAAGCAGAGACCGGATCATCTGGGGCGAGGTGTTCATGTAGTCGAGTTCCTTGTTGAGGGAATAGGTGATGCTGTCGACGCAGCAGTAGGCGGGGAAGGCATTGCACATCGTGAAGTTCACCTTGATCGCGATTTTTTCGCCTGCCGTGTACCCTGCGCCGCCCCGGCCGTGACTTCCGTTGTAATACCTGAACAGTGTGTCCCACGCAGATGCATCGGTTGTCTTCCCGGCGAGCGCGGTGAGCGACTGCGACATCATCCTGTCCACAGCGGTCTGGTTCGTATGCGTGCTTTCCCACCAGTGACCGTCGCCCAGCCCTTTCCAGGGGGTGGCGCTGGAATCGTGCACCCACACAACGCGGCCCGGGTTCGCGCCTTTGGCGTCGCCCACGGGCGCGGCGGCCTTTGTCGCGGCATGCGCCGGAGCATTAGGCAGGGAAATAATGATTCCTCCGACTATTCCGCCGGCGGCGAGGCAGAGGGCCGCCACGACATAGCGCGATCGTGCCAGGGAAGCGCGCGCCCGCCTGATAAATGCAAAAGAAGCTGCCAGGCCCAGCAGCCAGAGCACGAAAGTGGACGCGATCGGCGCCGCCACGCGCATGCACGGATATGCAGCGCGGCTGGGTTTGGGAATGACTCGTGAAAGGAACCAGAGAAGCGACGCCAGTCCGGCCAGGGGGAACAGGAGCCTGCCAAAAACGTTCTTTTTCTGCGCCATGGGAACCGCCTCGTGGGGAAAGGGTGCCAACCTTGAAGAATCCATCGGCCGGAAGGCCAGGTCTGCTGATATCTAATCTACCTAAACCGGGGCCATTTGTAAATAGGAGAGGACAGAATGTGTTTTCTGGCAGAAAACTCGCGGGGACCGGGGCCGGACTTCGGTTCTCGACTATCTCGCGGAAGCCGATTCCTTCCATACGGCGTAATTGACGCTGCCTTTTCCCTCGCGCTTTGCGCCGTACATAAGGTTGTCGGCCTTCTTGATGAGTTCGTCGACGTTTGCCGGTGATCGCAGGTAGGTGATGACCCCGATTGAGAAGGTAACGGGCCACTGTTCCGTCTGCATGCGGTCCAGGAGGGCTGTGTTGATTTTCTCGATAACAGCCGTGGCCTGTTCTGCGCCGGTCTCGGCCAAAAGGAGCACGAATTCGTCGCCGCCGATGCGCGCGAAGATGTCGGAGGAGCGGATGTTGCGGGGCACCGTGGTTGCAATGGTTCTGAGAACCATGTCGCCAACCTCGTGTCCCAGGGTGTCGTTGATTTCCTTGAAATTGTCACAATCGATGTAGGCGAGGGTGAACGGGTGCTTATAGCGGTGCAAGCGGTCAATCTCGGTTTGCGCCGCTTCGAAAAATGCCCTGCGGTTGGCCGCTCCCGTGAGCATGTCCTTTCTCGCCAGATCCTTTTCGCGGTCCACGGTTTCCTTGAGGCGCGAAAGGATTCCCGCGCAAATGAGAAATACGCAGAGCTTGACCGATACATTCCAGTAAGGAACGATCGGGTGGGAGTAGCTGGAGTGAGAAACCACGTCCGCGTAGAACCAGGCGCACGCGCCGGCAAACGCCATGGCATAGGCGATTCGTCTTCCGGAGAACCATGCGGCAAGGAGGATGGGGAGAAGGTAGAAAATTATGAATGAAAGGTCGGGTCCGGTGACTATATCAAGAACCAGGAACAGCCCGATCAGCCCGAGATAGAGAGCAACGAGCAAAGGCTGCGAGGCGGTTTTGAGAACGTTCAGAGGGTTCATGGGATGTCGTAAATGTTTGTCCGGTCTCGAAACCGGCGCCAGTCGTTTGAGGTGAATCCTGGCAAACTGCGCTGAACCGCACCATCGGCCATGGTCAAGAAATATACGATACATCAACAGATGCGGCAATCGAATAGTGCGTGGGCACATGACAAACAGGGAATTATGTCAATCTCCTGTTTATCAAAATCTTTGCGGTCTTCCATCCGAGCGCAAGGGATCCCGCGAGCAGGGTAAGGCCCGCAACCCCGGGAACGCCGGCAATAAAGAACAGAAGAACCGCGAGGAACGGAAACAGCATGAGCAGCGAAACAATGGTGAACTTCTCGAAGTAAACTAAGAAGACATATCTGCGAAAATCCGTGGGGGGCTGACCGTAGAACCGGAGGAAACGCACGCCTTCCTGGAGCCTTTTCCGCCTGAGGCGTTTGTGGCGGGCAAACTGGGTCATCACGTCGTTCCATCCGCTTTTCTCCACATATCGCATGAGGAAAGGCGTGGTGTACGAAACATGCCCCATATCGAGCATGATGTTGACCATGGGCGGAATGAGTTCCTTTTCGCCGGGCATGCTTTCGTACGCCCGGTGCAAATAGCTGAATGCCTTCAGGTTTTCACCGTTTTCCCGGTAATAGTCGGCGAGAAACCAATAATCTTCGATGCAGTAGGGGCGTTCCAGCCTGATCACCCGTTGCACGTATTTTTCCATTTTCGCGAGACTGCCGGTGTCGCGAAGAAAATGATAGTAGTCCCGCAGGATCTCGGGGTTCTCGGGCTCAATGGCCAGCGCCGCGTCAAACGATTTTTGCGCGTCCTTGTCCTGCCGCTTTTCCGAATAAGCAATTGCCTTAACGCGCAGCGCCTCGGCGTCCAGCGGAGACACATCCAGCGCCTTTTCGGCCGCGGCCAGCGCCAGGTCCGCGTTCCCGGCGTTGAGGTGGACATAAGCAAGGTCCACGTAGCCGACCGGCGAATTAGGGTACAGCCGTATGGTCTCCTGGGCCAGTGCAAGCGCGTCGTCGGCCTGGTTGTTTTGCGAGAGACAGAACACCAGGCGCGACAGGGTCCGAATATTTCTCGGGGAGTCCTTGAGATATTCCCCGTACAGCGTTACGCTTTTCTCGGTTTCCCCGAGAAAAATGTAATGGTCGGCAAGGAGGTCACGTACCTCGTCGAATTGCGGATTGAGCTGGAGCGCGGTCCGGAAGCAGCGCTCGGCGTTCTCAAAATCTCCGGTCCGCTCGTAGGCAATGCCGCCGTTGCGAAACGTTTCGGGATTGTCGGTCCCCGCCTTCAGTGCCTTTTCGAAGTAAAGGATCGCCGTGTCAAACTGACTTATTTCGGTGTAATACCAGATCATCGCGCAGAAAACGGACTCGGTGCCGGGATTATAATTGTCCGCGCGGGTAAGGTACTTGCCGGCTTTCTTGAGGCCGCCGAGCTGGCTATATGCATAGAACAGCCCGAGTAGAACGTCGACATTCTTCTTGTCGATTTTGAGGGCCTTTTGAAGGTTGGGGATAGCCTTATGCGGATCATCCTGCTCGAGGTAAACGCGGGAATAGAGGAAGTAAATCTCCCATTCGTCCTGATAGAAAGATGCATAGCTGTCCAAAAGCGAAAGCGCGTCCTCGTACAGCCCGAGTTCCAGAAACTCCTGGATACGGTCGACTAAATCCTGCAATTCGAGCCATTCGTCCATGGGATTACTCCGCCTCCGGGGCAAAAATAATTGAGGCTTGGGCCGGGAAAGCTAGTATTTGATTGCGGATTACGGGGGAAGATGTTTCAACATCATTAAGATAAAGATCCGGGCGCCCCGCCTTCGGCGGCGGTTCTCCTTCTGGGCTCGGCTGGTCAGCCTCGGTGCAGCCTGCCGCCAAGGCCTGCGGCCGCGGTCAGGCTGCCCTGCGCTCTCGCGCACCCGCCAGTCCAACCTGGCGCGGCGCAGAGGAATGGTGGCCATACGTCAATCACGGCTTTCGCAGATTTGTTTTCATTTTGTCTTTTGTCTTCCGCCATCAGCGCCGCCCGGCGGCCGGAAGCAATTGTTTTCTCACAGAAAACACTTTCTCCACATTCTCTTGACGTTGGGCTTTGGAAGCTCTATATTCTTAAATGGAAGCAAGACCTTTTGTGATGCGACCTACAAGAAGGAGGGTATCTATGCGTATTATTCCAGGTATTGTTCTTGCAGTAACGCTATGTCTGTCGTCGTATGCCGGTACGGCATCCCTGCCCAGTCAGTCGTGGGCGAGTTTTCGGCCCCTAAACCTCTACGATTTCTCCTGCGCCGTATATCACGATCCATCGGGTAACCCGTCATGCGCATCCATCACGGACAGCACCGATTTTTACTGGACGTACTACGATGGCTGCACCTGCATGACACCTTGCTGCCCGTGCCTTGCGGTTGCATCCAAAAGACCCTTTTACCTATCAAGGAAGGCTATGAATTACAGCGACTACAAGGGTGATATTGCAAAGCTGGCCGACACGACCGCTTTTATGAAATGTACGACGTCCGTATCATATCCGTTCTATGGATGTTCCTTTTCCTCCACTGCTCTTGTGGGCTATCCAAACCTTGTTCCGGGCGGCGTTGATTCCCTTTCCACGCGTCTCCTTGTTTTTCGAACAAGATCCGGCAATTACGTTCCCCTGCGAATCGACAGGATCGTTTTGGGGCTAATTGTCTGGCCCGCCAGCGGTCAGTCTTTCACCAAATATGACAGCATGAGTGTGACGTTCGGCAATTCCCTTCTGACAGAGACGGCGGGCCCGGCACGGCGAGACCCGGGCTTTCGCAGCGCGCTTCGCATTTCAAAGACCCGGGAAGGGTATATGATTTCGGGTCTGGGCGCAGGCAGGAGCCGTTTGGACATTGTCAATGGTCATGGGAAAATAGTCTATTCCCGGCCTGTGTTCTCTTCTTCATGCATGATTGGGAAAAACGATCTTGCGACAGGCATATACTTCGTACACCTGTATTCGCAGGCGGGAATTTCGTCGGTGATGCTGCCGGTATATTGAGGAAGGGGGCACGCCGGCGCATTACCAATATAGAAATCGGTAATACGAAGATCTGGGCGCCCCGCCGAAGACGGCGGCGGTTCTCGTTCATGTTTCGCATCCAGCTACGCGCCCCTTGGACGCACTTTGTGCGTGGTCTCCGCCGCCGGAGGATCAGCGGCGAGGACGAGCTTGCCGTCTTCCGCGCCCGGGGACCTCGCGCCCTGCTCCAACCGCCCTACAAAACATTTGACGGCTTTTTCACCGGTGTCCTGGCAAGCATTTGCGCCTGCTGCAGGAGAAACACTTTGTGCCGCAGCTCCGCACGGTACTTTGAAACCTGGCGGGCGAGAAGGATGATCACGACTGCCGCAATAATGAGCCCGGCAGCCTCGATGTTTTCCACGAACACCGCGGGTACGGGTGACGCTACGAATTCATTCCCTCCAAGCCATCGGCCGAGAGACTTGTAGTAGGTGGAGCCGAAATCGTTCTTGATGATCCTCATCCGGTTGTCAATTGCGTCAAGCAACTTCTTGTTCTGATAGGAGGAAGCCGCAAAAAATACGCTCGCTGGATAGAATATGATGCCGGCCTGCGCCACATTCCCCGGACAGTCGCCCGAATGCTGGAAGAAGCGGCTTGCCAAAGCGGCATCGGCTTGTCCATTTTGCACCAGTTTGAGGCATCCCGCGTAATCGGGCGCGGTTTTTACATCAGGTTTGATGCCGAGCTGCAGGATCCGGATGTACAGCATTTCCTGTTCCGCCGATTTGTCGACCACTGCTATTTTCTTCCGGTCAAGTTGATCGAAACGGTCGAAAGGGTCGCTGGTCCTTTTGTAAACGTCGAGCCAGTCGGAAAGCACGGGGATTCTGTTCAGATAGAACCTCTTTGACCGTTCTTCCGAGAACAGCACGTCGGGCAACAGATCGATGGAACCGTTTTCCAGATTCTTCAGAGATTCGGACATCGTTGCCCGAATGTACCGGACTGTCCAGCCCTCCTTGCTGGCAACGGCATTTGTGATGTCAACCAGAATGCCCTGCGGCATTCCCTGCGCATCCGTAAACATTTTCGGAGGGTCGTCAAAAATGCCGACTCTCACAACAACTGCGCCGGCCTGCGCACTGCAGCAACACACAAGAGCCGCACTCCCTGCGGCGCACCAGGCGCGTGCGCCTGCCGCAAACCACTTCGGACCCTTATGCATATTTTCCAATCTTCCTATGCAACGCTCTTGGTAACCGTAAACTCCACCCGCCTGTTTTTAGCATGGCAAACCAGGTCTTCCGCGCAAGCCTGAATTGCCTTGGGATCTCCGCCATGCAACCGGACACTGATCCGGGCGGGGTCGATGTGAAACGGACCATAGGAAACAAGCCAGTCGCTTGCCGCCTTGGCCCGGTCGCCGGCAAACAAGCTGTCGTTCTCGGGAGAATTTCCTTCATCCGCATAGGCGTCTATAACAAGCTGGGCGGAACCATGGACTGCCAGAAATCGGCCGACCTCATTGAGAACATCCATGGTTTCAGGGCTCAAGAGCGTGCGCGCCCGGTCGAAATATACGGGGCCGAAGGAGACATTCTTCTCGTGCGGAATTGCTTCCGCGACGGGTTTTTGAGACGAGCGTGACACAATGGATGGCGCACATCCCCAGAACGCGGCCCCGGCGCATGCGATCACAACGACAATGCGAAATTCAAAGTTCATCTTAAATCCCCTTCCCGCGCAAATGCGGCAGTTCAATCAAGGAATCTCAGGTCTTTAAAGACGCTACTCAGCCCGGCTCAAGGGTTTCTCGGTATTTTCCAGCACGGAAAACTCATCCCGCCTGTTCTTTGCATGGCAGGCTTCGTCGGTGCATCCCGTTATCGCGAGGCGCTCCTTGCCATACGATGTCACTTCGATGCGGCTTGCCGGGACGCCGTCGTTCACGAGAAAATCCTTTGCACTCTGTGCGCGCCTCTGTCCAAGGCCGATGTTATATTCGCTTGAACCCCGTTCATCGCAGTTTCCCGCGACCATGATCCTAAGAACAGGGTGGTCGTTCATGAACTTGCCGATTGTCGTCAGCCTGGTTTCGCCTTCCGGCTTGACGGTTGATTTGTTGAAATCAAAGTAGATGTTCTGCAACGCCTCCTTTGCCTGTTGCGCCATTTCTCCCTGAAGCTGGGCCTCTTTGAACGTCGATGAATCGTAGGGAGCGGGCGGGGAAACCGGTTTCTCCGCAACTGCCGGATGCTCCACACTCAGTTTCGTGATTTTCTTTGAGCACGACACCGCAGTCAGCGAAAGTACCGCGGTACCTGCAAGGACTACCGAAACGAGAAGATGTTTGCGCATACGCTCCTCCTTGGTTAGGTATGTATAGAGTTCTTGCTTGCCGATGGTTTTGCGGTATGAGAACTACCCACTTCATTGTCCGCTCCAGGCGTGCCTGCGGAGTAGTCGTTGGTTGTTAGGGCCAGGGAAACGGCGGCAACCAGCTCCCGTATGTTGAATGGCTTATCAAGGCAAAACAGGCTGCCGCGGTCTTTGAGTTCCTGCTGCAGCTCTTTGGACCCATATGCGGTGATCATGCCGAACGGAACCGTGACGCCTTCGGCTTTGACATGATCGATCAATTCGATGCCGGAAATGACAGGCAGATGGTGGTCGGTAATGACGAGATCGAACTGCTCTTTCATCTCGTGTGCGGTAACGATCTTCGCAAACGCATCCGCCCCGTTATCAACCGCGACAACAGTGTAGCCGTTTATCCGCAGCGTCAGATCAATTGATTTCAGGAGGTCGCGTTCATCGTCGACTATGAGGATTCTTTTTGGTTTCATGATGCTATGCCTTGATCATTGTCGCTCGAACTTCCATCATCCGGTCCATATCTCAAAACAAGAATTGTGCCAACGTTTCAAAGTGGAGCTAACCTCCAACGCCACTTGCAGTTACAGGTGGCCGGCGTAATTCCTCATTGTCAAATGGAGGGACAATTGTCGCTCTTGGACAAAGCTGTAGAGGTAATCATAGCTGGGGGTGTGGTAGTTTGCGGGACAAATGTCCCGCTCACAGCAGTTTCCCTGGAGGCAGAGCAGGGTAGGAATCGTAGAGGCCGGGACGTGAGCCGAAATCCGCAGTTAGGTTCCTATGAAGGCGGTTGGGCGTCATCGGAAGGGGAGTCGAACTGACGTCCTCGCACAAGCCGCTTATTGAGAGCCGAACGGGTCATGCCGAGCAATTGCGCGGCAAGCGTCTGATTGCCGCTTGACCGGCGCAGGGCTTCGTCGATGAGCATCTGCTCCGCGTCCTTGAGGGCCGGCAGACACTGCCAGCGCGGAAGGTTATCTTTTGTGAACTGTTCCGCCGCCGAAGAGTCCGGGCCCGGCGATACCGGGGTCTTGTCGAGCCGATCCTTTACATAGGATACCGAAACGGCTCCGGCCCGGTCCCTGCTTAGCGCGTCAAACACCAGGTTCTTCAGCTCACGGATGTTTCCCGGGAAGCTGTAGGTCGAAAGAACTTCGTACAGTTCGGGCGGAGGAGCCACAGGATCGGTCCTGCCCAGATCACGGGTTGTCTGTTCGTAGAAGGTGTCAATAAGCAGGGGAATATCTTCCTTTCGGTCACGCAACGGCGGAATGTCGATTTGGTGACTCTGCAGCCGGAAGTACAGATCGTTTCTGAAAACGCCTTCCTTGCGCAATGCCTGCATGTCCTTGTTCGTCGCCACGATCACCCGGGCGCTGGACGTTCGCACCGAATCCGACCCGACCGGGTAATACGTTCTGTCTTCAAGAAGGCGCAGCAGTTTCACCTGCGACTCACGCGCCAGGTCTCCTATTTCGTCAAGAAACAGGGTGCCGCCGGAAGCCTTGGCAACGAGTCCGTCGCGGTGCGCAGCCGCGCCTGTGAACGCGCCCTTTTCATGACCGAACAGGGTGTCGCTTATCATCGCGTCATCGAGCCCGGCGATGTTGACGGAGACATATTCGCCACCGCGGCCGCTCGCATCATGAATGATCCGGGCGATCATTTCCTTGCCGACTCCGGTCTCGCCGGTAATGAGCACCGGCATGGGCGTTTGGGCGATGGCCTCGACATATTGGAAAATTGCGGACATCTTCCTGTTCCGTGTGACGATGCGCTCGAACAACTCGGGCCGCTTGAGCCTATCGTCGAGCAGATACCGAGTGAGCCTGCTGTTCTCGTTTCGGATCTCGACAAAGTCCATCGCCCGGCGCACGCTTGTAACAAGCCTGTCCTTTTCCACCGGTTTTACCAGGTAATCGAAAGCACCCGACCGCATGCATTCCACCGCGGTTTCCACGCTGTTGATCGCGGTGAGCATGATCACCGGCGATTCGGGAAAACCCTTCACGATTTCCGGAAGCAATGCAGTGCCCGGCGTGCCCGGCATCATCACGTCGAGGAGCACCAGCGCAAACCGCTGTTGTACCATAAGCGAGAGAACCTCTTGGCTCCGCGAGCAGGTGGAAACCTCAAAGCCCGCAACGCGCAGGGTGATGCTCGCGCTCTTTAGGAAATTGATTTCGTCATCAACCAGCAGTATGGGCAGTGGGGGAGCAATGTGAGTTTCCATGATTATAAAATACTTCCGCTGCGCCTCAAGATACAGGAAGCAACATGGTGACGCAGGTGCCCTTGCCGGCCGCCGATTCGACAACAAGCTCGCCGCGGTGGTCCTTTATTATGCTGTACGATATTGCAAGCCCGAGGCCCGTGCCGCCCTTGTCTCTCTTGG
>Ga0182027_10003665_pt1 | contig 24156 bp, 17 predicted proteins | sample 712E1DmetaG_FD_121300 | JGI IMG/M metagenome (GOLD analysis project Ga0182027, IMG submission 121300) | Permafrost microbial communities from Stordalen Mire, Sweden - 712E1D metaG (Illumina Assembly) | ecosystem: Environmental > Terrestrial > Soil > Wetlands > Permafrost | place: Sweden... | reverse complement strand
GGTCATGGAACCGGTCACGGTGAAGGTGCCGGTCCTCGGGTCGTACAGCTCGGCCGAGGCAAGGCTCGCCCCCGAGACATCGAAGCCGCCAGTAATCAGGACGCGACCGTCGGACAGCCGAGTCGCGGTGTGGTACTGGCGAGCGGTGGTCATGGAACCGGTCACGGTGAAGGTCCCGGTCTTCGGGTCATATAGCTCGGCCGAGGCCAGGACCCCGTAGGTACCGGAGCTGACGAGCCCAAAGCCTCCGGCGATGAGTACGCGCCCGTCGGACAGCAATGTCGCGGTGTGACCGTCACGACTGGTGATCATGGAGCCCGTCGGGGCGAACTTGCCGGTCTTGGGATCCCACAACTCGGCCGAGGCCAGGGGCCCGCCGGAATTTGCTGTGAGATCCCCGTCGCCTCCAGCGATCAAAACGCGGCCGTCGGACAACAGCGTCGCGGTATGGCCGCCGGGGACTTCAGCGGTCGGGTCGGTCGGGCTGAAGATGCCAGTCTTTGGGTCATACAGCTCGGCGGAGGCGAGAGTCGCTCGTGGGAACGCTGATGAGAAGGCAGGTCCAGCAATCAGGACACGTCCGTCGGTGAGGAGCGTAGCGGTGGCGTCGTCGCGGGCATCGGTCATGGAGCCAGTGACCCTGAACCCAGGGACAGGCGTCGGCGAAGCGGTGTGAGTCGGAGCAGGAGTCGGTCCGCCGGTCGGCGATCCAGTGACTGGCCCGAAGCAGCCAGCGAGCGCAACGGCTACGAGCGGGCCCGCCAGCGGCCGCCAGGCGCGACTCCCAACGGCCAGAGAGCGGATCGTCATGTCTTGGTCCCCTGTCGGCGGCTCGGGCTCCATGGTCTTCCCGACCCGCTGGACAGTCAACCTTTGGCCTGCCGCGCCTCCGGGCCTTCACGCCCCCTCCGGACTTTCACCCGTATAGTGTCGCGCTGACTCCTCTCGCCCCGACCATGTCTTGACCGACTTCGGCGTCCGGACGAAGCCGTCATGCCGGGGCGGCAGGAGCCGAGGAGCGCCGGCTTTCGTGGAGTCAACCAAACCGCCGGAGCCCCTGTTCGCGTGCTTCTGTCATCCTGTGCTCATGAAAAGCATCGAACTTGCGCCGCGGAAGCGCATTGGGCTCGTCGCCCACGACAACAAGAAACAGGACCTCATCGAGTGGGCTCGCTACAACCGCTCCATGCTCGAAGCCCACGAACTCGTGGCCACCGGGACAACCGGCCTGATGCTCCAGCGAGAGCTGGATCTGCCGGTCGAGTTGCTGCAGTCGGGGCCACTTGGTGGCGACCTTCAAGTCGGCGCCATGATCGCCGACGGCAGCATCGACTTCCTGGTCTTCTTCTGGGATCCGCTCGAGCCCCAGCCGCACGACACCGACGTGAAGTCTCTGCTGAGGGTCGCTGTCGTGTGGAACATTCCGGTAGCGTGCGACCGAGCCTCGGCCGACTTCATGATCTCGTCGCCGCTGATGACCGGTTCGTATGAGCGGCGTGTTCCGGACTACTCGGCCCACAACGAGCGTGAAGTCCCCGGTGCCGAGACGGACGGACTTGACCTCGAGCGAGCCGACTGACCTCGCTGGCGGCGGCTCGCTTCAGCCCATTGCCGAGTTGATCTGGCCCCAGATCCATTCCGGGCGCCACGGAATGTCCGGACCGAGCAGCAGGCGGGGAGCCTGCCACGTCTCCTGCCAGCCGCGTGCCTGAAGCTCGTGCACGGCTTCGATGTGTTCGCCCGGGATCCCGGCTCGGACGTGCGCTCCGACCGGCACGATCGAGCGATGGAGATCGAGCAGGAAGAGCCCGTCCTCGAAGCGCGGCGCGATGATCGCTCCGTAGGAACGTTCCGACGGGAGTAGGAACCCACGGATTGCGCCCCGGGACGCGTCTGCGGACGCGCCGCCCGAGCCACTCCCGCCATCGGTCACATCCTCGAGAACCCAGCCGCCCGCTCCCGCCAGGACAGTCAACGGCACCGACCTGTCTTCGGAGGTCGCCGCGAGGTCGAGTTCGAAGACCGCCGGTAGGTCGGCCGCGTCCAGCCTCCGGACGCTCGTTCCGGCCGGAGGATCGGGTAGACCGTCGAGGTGTCCGGCCTCGATCTGGTGGTAATGCGTCGTCACCCGGAAGCCCATCCGTTCGTACATCGGCCGTCCGGCATTGGTTGCTTCGAGCGACAACGTCGAACATCCGGCCGCCCTCAGCAGCCGGACCAAATCCTCGGTGATCGCCCGCCCGTAGCCTCGCTGACGGAACCGCGCGTCCACCACGATCCCGCCGAGCCAGCCAACCGCCCCGTTGGCCGTGGCAATGCCGGTGGCGATGACGCGGCCGCCGACCGTGCCTACGCGTGGCCGTGACGTCGACGTCCGGATGACTAGATCGTAGAAGCTGCGCCGGTCCCTCCAGCCCTGGGCGGTAGCGAGAGCCACTGCCGCATCAATGTCGGTCCTGGTCAGGTCCCTGATTTCCAGAGCTTCGACGGCGTTCATCGGCTCACCCGAACGCGAATCCGAGGAGGCTCCAGATGAGCGCCGGCTCCCATTCGATCGCCCGCCCCCGGCTCATCCGCGGAGTCGCGAAGGTCGGCTTCCAGCCGTGTCGTTCGAGCATCTCCTGACCCGGCTGTCGGCCCTGCACTGTCATCGCCCGGACGGTCCTGTCGCGACCGCGACCGCTGCCGAGATGCCGCAGAAGTTCGAGCAGAAGGAGCGCATCTTCCGGGTCGGGCGCAACCAGCGCGGCCGACTCGGGCAGCACGGAAATGAGATAGCCGAGCAGCTCGTCGCCGGTCTCCAGCAGCCAGCCGGTATCGGCCAGGGGCGTCAGCAACTTGCTGCGGTCCTCGCCGGTCGCTCGCATGTCCAGCCGGCCGACTCGGGCGATGTCGTCGGGCCGCATCTGCCGAAGTGTCTTGCCGCGAGATGGGATCGGCGCCTGCCGGGTCGGGAACGATTCGAGGATCTGGTACCAGCCGTCGATCTGGAAGCCCATCGTCTCGTACATCGGCTTGCCGTACTCCGACGCGATGAGCACGTGGGTAGTGCAGCCTGCCGCATCGAGCCGGGCGCAGACCTCGTCCGTCATCGCCCGTCCCAGGCCCTGACGTCGCAGGGAAGCGTCGACGAAGATCGAACCCACCCAGCCGACCGGCCCGTTGACCGTGGCCATCCCGGTCGCGACGACGGCACCGTCGCGCACCCCGACGAGCGACTGGCAGGCCGGGTTGGCCAGGAAGCGGACGAGGAAGCTCCGTCGCGCGTCCCACCCGCCCGACTGATACAGGGCGCCGACGGCCTCCACGTCGGCAGTGGTCATGGGGTGAATCTGAAACTCGTTCATGCGCCTCCTCGGCATGGGCGTTCGTCATTTCGAACTCTACGTGGAGCCGGCAGCCGGCGCTTCGGGCTAGCGGCGGCCTCGGTCCGACTCCCGGCTGTTCGCTTGGGTGTGGTCCGGTCCGGTATCATCCCCGGCATGGCCAACCTCACCCGTGCCGATGTCGAGCACGTCGCGTTCCTCGCCCGCCTCGGTCTGACCGAGGACGAGCTGGCGCGCCTGGAGGGGCAACTCAACCATATTCTCGACCAGTACGCGATCCTCGCTACGCTCGACACGGAGCACATTCCGCCGACGGCCCAGACCATCGAGGTGGCCAACATCCTGCGCGAGGATGCCGTCCGGCCGTCTCTCACGGTGGACGAGGCGTTGTCTAATGCCCCGGAGCGGAGCGAGAGTGGCCACTTCGTCGTGCCGGCCATCCTGGGCGGCGAGGGCGGCGCGTAGCATGGCCGACCCGACGCGACTCCGCGCCCACGAGATGGCTGCGCTCCTGCGCAGCGGTGAGATCTCGTCGCGTGCGCTGACCGAAGCCCATCTATCCGCGGCCGAGCGGCAGAACCACGCCCTCAACGCCTGGCTCGTGATCTACCGCGAGAACGCGCTGGCCCAGGCCGATGCCGCCGACAAGCGCATCGCCGAAGCTCGCCGCGCCGGTACGGCTGCCCTCAACGCCCTGCATCCGCTGTGCGGCATTCCGATCGCGCTCAAGGATCTCGTTTCGGTCAAGGGTGGCCAGGCCACGGCCGGCTCGAAGATCCTCAAGGGCTATATCGCCCCGTTCGACTCCACCGTGGCGGCCCGACTCAAGGACGCCGGCGCCGTGATTCTGGGCAAGACGAACATGGACGAGTTCGCTATGGGCAGTTCGACCGAGCATTCGGCCTACGGCCCGACCGCCAACCCGTGGGACCTCACTCGCGTGCCGGGCGGCAGTTCGGGCGGATCAGCGGCGGCCGTGGCCTCGTTCCACACGCCTCTCGCCATCGGTACGGACACGGGCGGCAGCATCCGCCAGCCAGCCTCGATGTGCGGAGTCGTCGGGATCAAGCCCACTTACGGCCGTGTCAGCCGCTACGGAATCGTGGCCTTCGCGTCCAGCCTCGACCAGATCGGGCCGTTCGCCCGCGATGCCCGCGACGCCGCCACACTCCTGCACGCCGTTGCGGGGCGCGACGATCGCGACGCCACGTCCGCGCCGGAACCCGTCCCCACCGAGCTGCTCGGCCTCGCAACTTCGGACGACGAAGCCGCCGCGTATCTCAAAGGCAAGCGCATCGCGCTCCCCAAGGAGTACTTCGTCGAGGGCATGGAGCCTGGCGTAGCCGCTCGCATTCGAGAAGCGGTCGGCGCCATGGAGCAGGCCGGCGCTCGCGTAGAGGAAGTCAGCCTGCCGCATACCGATTACGGTCTGGCCACGTACTACATCATTGCCCCGGCCGAGGCCAGCTCCAACCTGGCCCGCTTCGACGGCGTCAGGTACGGCTACAACGACCGCAGCTCGGGCGAGTTCATCGCCGACTACATCAAGACGAGAGGAGCCGGCTTCGGGCCCGAGGTCAAGCGCCGGATCATGCTCGGCACGTACGCCCTGTCGGCCGGCTACTACGACGCGTACTACCTCAAGGCGCAGAAAGTGCGGACACTCATCAAGGCGGACTTCGACGCTGTCTGGGCGGCGGGTTTCGACGCGATCTGCGCGCCGACCAGTCCCACCGTGGCGTTTTCGCTCGGCGCCCGGACCGAAGATCCGGTCGCGATGTACCTGTCCGACGCTTGCACCCTGCCGATCAACATGGCGGGCCTGCCGGGAATGTCGATCCCGGCCGGCCTTTCGGACGGCTTGCCCGTCGGCCTCCAGATAATCGGAGCGCCGTGGAGCGAGTTGTCGATGCTTCGTCTGGCCCGCGCGTACGAAGGGATCACGGCCAGAGCACCATGGCGGGACCTAGAACCCGCCGAGCTGCAGCTGACCGACGATCCCACCACGCCCAGCCCGATCGAGCGGAAGGAACGCCAGAAGAGTGGCGCTTCCGCCCCAGGCGCCGGCGGCCATTCGTGAAGGACCTACCGATGACTACACCCACGACTCAGCCCGGCAACCGTCTCAAGACCGATCCTTCGATCCTCAATTCCGAAGCCGAGCCGGAGCGCCCGCCTCTCTCGACCCGCGTCCTGGCGCGTCGTGTAGACGAGGTCCCGCGCTCGGGCATCCGCCGCTTCTTCGACATCCTGGCCACCATGACCGACGTCATCAGCCTGGGAGTAGGGGAGCCCGACTTCGATACTCCGCCGCAAGTCGTCGAAGCCGGGCGGCACAGCCTGGCCCAGGGACGCACTCACTACGCCAGCAACTACGGCACGATCGAGCTGCGACGTGCCCTGGCCCATCATCTCGAGCGCCTGTACGGCGTGCGCTACGGCCCCACCGAGGAGATCCTCATCACGGTCGGTGGCTCCGAGGCTCTGGACGTCGCCGTCCGCGCCACTCTGGATCCGGGCGATGAAGTGATCATGCACGAGCCGTCGTACGTGTCCTATCGGCCGGCGGTCATCTTCGCCGGCGGCGTCCCGGTCGGCGTGAAGACAACCATCGACGAGGACTTCGCTCTCGATCCGGCGAAGGTCGAGGCGGCGATCACGCCGAGGACCAAGGCGCTGCTGCTCAACTACCCATGCAACCCCACCGGAGCCGTCCTGCCGCCCGAGGTCCAGGACGAGATCGCGCGCATCGCCGTCCGCCACGACCTGCTGGTCTACACCGACGAGATCTACGACCGGCTCGTCTACAACGGCTATCAGATGCGGGCCATGGCCGCTCTGCCCGGCATGCGCCGCCGCACCGTGACGATGGGCAGCTTCTCCAAGGCCTACGCCATGACCGGCTGGCGAGTCGGCTACGTCTGCGCCCCGTCGGAGATCCTCGAAGGCATCCTCAAGGTCCACCAGTACGTGATCATGTCGGCCGCCACGGCGGCCCAGGATGCCGCCCTGGAGGCGCTGAAGTCCGGCGAGCCGGACATTGCCCGCATGGTCGGCCAGTACGACCGGCGCCGGCGGCTGCTGGTCGACGGGTTCAACGAGATCGGCCTGCGCTGCTTCGAGCCGCGCGGCGCTTTCTACGCCTTCCCCCAGATCACGTCCACGGGACTGACCAGCGACCAGTTCGCGGAGCAGTTGCTGCGCGAGGAATCCGTGGCCGTCGTGCCGGGAACCGCCTTCGGCGAGGCCGGCGAGGGTCACGTTCGATGCTGCTACGCGACCAGTGAAGCCGAGCTGAAGGAAGCTCTCGTTCGAATCGGGCGCTTTGTGGCGCGCCGCAAGGGCGCGGCGTGACATCCGCTCCGGCCGCGGCCGGAACCGGAGCGCTGGCACGGTACGAGGCCGTCATCGGCATCGAGATCCACTGCCAGCTCAAGACCGCCAGCAAGATGTTCTGCGCCTGCGACACCCAGATCGAAGGCGCAGAGCCCAATAGCCATTGCTGTCCGGTTTGCCTCGGCCTGCCCGGAACGCTGCCGACGATCAACAAGTCGGCGGTCGAGTGGGTCATCGCCACCGGCTTCGCCATCGACGGCGAAGTCGCGACGACGACCCGCTGGGACCGCAAGAACTACTTCTATCCCGATATCCCCAAGGGCTATCAGATCAGCCAGTACCAGCTGCCGCTGGTCGCCAACGGCAAGCTCACCTTCGACACGAGTGAGGGCCCGTTCACGGTTCGCGTGCGGCGGGCTCATCTCGAGGAGGACACGGGCCGGCTGATCCATGAGGACCGGGACGGCCGAGGAGTCAGCCTCGCCCGCAGGAGCCTCATCGACTACGACCGTTCCGGAATGCCGCTGATGGAAATCGTGACCGAGCCCGACATCCGGACGGCCGAACAAGCTCGCCGCTACGCCGAGGAGCTGCGGCTGCTGATGCGGACGATCGGGGCGTCGGACGCGGAGATGGAGAACGGCCAGATGCGGGTCGAGGCCAACGTCTCGATCCGCCCCATCGGCCGCGAAGCATTCGGGACGCGCGTCGAGGTCAAGAACATGAACTCGATGCGGGCCGTGGAGCGCGCAATCGCCTTCGAGATCGAACGGCAGGCGGAGCTGATCGACGGCGGCGGGGCAGTCCATATGGAAACCCGCGGCTGGGACGACCCGAGCCAGTCGACTTATCACATGCGGCCCAAGGAAGAAGAGAACGACTACCGTTACTTCCCCGAGCCGGACCTACCGCCGCTGACGACCACGCCCGAATGGCTGGCGGCGATCAAGGCCCGGCTGCCGGAGTTGCCAGCGGTGCGGCGGACGCGCTATCAGACCGAGTTCGGCCTTTCCGGGTACGACGCGTCGGTGCTGGTCAATGACCTGGCCTCAACGGCGCTCTTCGAAGGGGCGTTGGCGGCCGGCGAAGGAGTACCGGCCAAGCTGCTCGCAAACTGGGTGACGGGCGAATACATGCGTCTGGTCAAGGGCGAGGAGAGCGGCGGCTCGGCCGATCCGGTCCAGCTGGCGGCCCTGGTCAAGCTCGTTGCCGACGGCGCGATCTCGGGCACGAACGCCAAGGAAGTCTTCGCCGAGCATTTCGCGACCGGCCGGGTCGTTGCCGCGATCGTCGAGGCGCGGGGCTTCCGCCAGATATCCGATGCCGGTGCACTCGGTACCGCGGTCGACGAAGTACTGGCCGCGAACCCTGCCGCGGTGGCCGACTATCGCGCCGGCAAGGGCGCCGCCGTCGGGTTTCTCGTGGGTCAAGTGATGAAGGCGACGCGAGGCCAGGCCAACGCCGCAATGGTCCAGACCGCTCTCCGCGAGCGGCTGGCCAAAACCGAATAGGCGCAGCGGGGAAGCGACGATGGGCGTAATCAACCTGATCTGCTGGGGACTCGGCGTGGTGCTTGTCGTCGTCGGCTACCAGCGAGCCAAGGGGCCCTGGAGCCGCTATCAGGAACTCAAGGCGCAGGAATCCAACCTCGCCCGCTACGAAGGTTGGCGCGGCACGCGTCTGCGCGACGAAGGCACCAGCGCCGCCTCGATCATGGCTCAGGAGCTGCGCCGGCGCGCTCAACTCGGCGGACTGATCCTTGGCGTGGGCTTCGTTCTGCTGGTAGTGGGCTTCGCGGTTCACTGACGGCCGCCGATGCGGTTCCGGGGAGCGGTTCCCGGGAGCACCATTTGCGTCGCTCAACTGCTCGTGGATGTGCGATGCTTGGTCGCAGACGGGGCCCAGCGATCACCTCGAGGCCCAACCTCAAGAGGCGGAGGCGGGTTCGACGAGAGGCGGCGCCACGTCAGTGGGAGCCATGACCGAACGAACGGCTGTCGGCGAATCGGACCATGACCAGCGTTTTGCGGGGCTGGCGGCGGCCTGTGCAGCTGCCGCGGTCACGATGTTCCTGCTGGGGGCCCTGAGATCCCCCGATTCCCAGAAGACGGGCCAGCTGGTCGTCGCCCTCATGGTCGCGGCGGCGCTGCTCTTCGCCCTCCTGTTCCTTCGCCGAGGTTTTGCGCCGCGTGCCCTACTCGTCGCGGGCGCCGTGCTGATCTTCCTTGGGGTCACGGTGGCGCCGATGTTGCAGGCGAGCCTCGACGGCGCGGTCGTCCTGCCGCTCGCCGGCGCCGTACTGGCGCTGCCCGCCGCGCGTGGTCGAGTTCTCCTCGCGGTCCTGTCGGCCGCGTTTGCAGCGAGTCTCGTTGGCGTGGCGATCATCCCCGACTCGCTTGGTCTGGTGGATTCGGGCGGCTCGTTCCAATCGGATCTGTCGTTCCTCGAGACGGGTGTGATGCTGGCCTTCATGTACGGCCTGCTGTGGTGGGTCGGAGATCGCTGGTGGCGAGCGGACGATCAGGCTCGACGGGCGCTGCGGAACCAGCGGCGGCTGTTGGAGGTAAGCGAGCGCTTGCTGTCGACCCTTGACGCGAGCGGCGTCTTCGAGATGATCGCCGACTCCCTCAAAGCCGTCCTGGCCTATGACAACCTGACGATCTATCGCGTCGACAGGGCCGAGAACGTCCTGCGCCCGGTGCTGGCGCGCGACCGTTTTGCGCAACTGATCATCGAGTCGACCTTCCCGCTGGACATTGGGATCACGGGCTGGGTCGTCGAACATGGCGCGGCACAATGCGTCAACGACGTCCTGGCGGATCCACGGGCGGCGACGATCCCCGGCACCCCGGACGAGCACGAGGCTCTGATCGTGGTCCCGCTCCTGGTCGACGGCGAGGTCGCCGGCACTCTCAACGTCGGACGCATGGGAGCGAAAGACGCATCCTTCAGCGCCGAGGAGTTCGAGGTCGCCCGACTATTCGCCGGTCAGGCTTCGATCGCGCTTCGCAACGCGGATACGCTGAGAGCCGTCGCCGACCGTGCCGAGACCGACGCGCTCACGGGACTTCGAAACCGCGGCGCGTTCGATGAACGGGTGGCGGCACTGATCGACGATCCGGCCAGCCAGCCGCTGGTCCTGGTGATGCTGGATCTCGACGGGTTCAAGCACTTCAACGACGTCAACGGTCACCCGGCCGGAGATGCTCTGCTGCAGGACACTGCCCGCGCCATCAGAGCTTCAGTGCGCGACGGCGACCTTGGCTTCCGGTACGGCGGTGACGAGTTCGCCCTGCTTCTACCGGGCACCGATTCCCAGAGCGCCCGCCAGATAGCGGAGCGCGTCCGACTAGCCGTGGCCGCAGTTGGGCCGACCGGAAGCTTCGGGGTTACGGCCAGTGTCGGCATCGCCGACGCGCCGCGGGACGCCCATTCGGCCGAAGCCCTCGTACGGGTAACCGATGCGGCCCTGTATCGGGCCAAGGGATCGGGCGGCGACCGTGTTCAAACCTGGAGGGAGATCCGAGCGCTGTCGGCCGACCCCAAGGCCACCGTATAGAAAGTCCTAATCTGGCCGTGGCGACCAGCCCAGTTTCAGCCCGCCGGCGGCGACTCCGAAGACGCGGCAGCCACCCGCCGAACCTCCAGGCCCTCGAGCAGGGCGTCGAGGCCGTACTCAAACGGCTGGCTGTGGTGGTGGCCGAGCAGCATCGGCAGCATCCGCCTCATCACCGGGAAGCGATCCAAGGGAATGGCCGCGATGCGCGTGTTCATCTCGGCCGCGAACTGGTCCCACGTGTAGCCGGACGCCTCGATCTCGGCGGTGGGCATTACTTCGCCCAGGACGCAGCCGACCGTGTAGTTGATGACCGTTGCTCCGGCCGCGGCCGCATCAGTCTCCGAGAACCCGGCCTCGAGCAGCTTCGAACAGACGTACTCCATGAGACGAAGCGTGTTGGGGCCGATGGCCAGCCGCGTTCCGCGAAGTACCGCCGCGCCGCGGTGCCGGAGGAGTACCGCTCTGAAGTTGAGCGACACCATCCGCATGCTGGCGCGCCAGTCGAGATCGTCCGGCGGCAGGGCCACCTCGGCCATCAGCGCGTCCACGGTCAGGTCGAGCAATTCGCCCTTGTTGTGCACGTGGCGATAAAGGGAAGTCGCGGCCGTGTGCAGCTCCTCGGCGAGCGTCCGCATCGACAGACCTTCCGCGCCGTGGGCGTCGAGGTGCGCCACGGCCGCGGCCACGATCCGGTTTCGGCTCAGCGGCTCGCGAGGGGAGCGGCTTTCTTCTGGCGGGTCGGTCCAGGCCCCGAGGAATGGCGGGTGTTCGGCCGGGCTCATCTGCTAGACGTCTCCTGATCGGTTGCCCAGATTGTAACGCCGTTCACGGTGCGTACGCTTGACGCGCAGCGTACAGCGTACGCTATGATAACGCCGTACGCAGCCGCAGTGTCCGCGGGCTGCGACCACGGACAGGAGTCAGGGCGGTGCACGGAATGAGTGGCCTTCACGTATTGCGCGCGGGCGGTCCAGAGCCGGCAAGGCCGGGCGGAGGAGCGCGTAACTCGGCTCAAATACAGGGCGACCCGCGGCGATGGCGGGCGCTGGCGATCATCGACTTGTGCCTTCTTGCAGTGACGATGGACAACACCATCCTCAACGTCGCGCTGCCGACGATTTCGCGCCAGCTGGGTGCGTCGGGGGCTCAACTCCAATGGATGGTCGACGCGTACATCGTCGTCTTTGCCGGACTGCTGCTGACTTCGGGCACGCTCGGGGACCGGCTGGGGCGGCGCAAGCTGCTTCTGGCCGGCCTGAGCGTCTTCGGCCTGGCATCGATGGCGACGGTCTTCGTGGGGTCGGCCGATCAGCTGATCGCCATCCGCGGCATCATGGGCCTGGGCGGCGCGCTGCTGATGCCGGCGACGCTGTCGTTGATCACGAATCTATTCACGGAAGCGGAACGCCCGCGGGCCATCGCGACCTGGGCAGCGGTCTCCGGAGTGGGCATGGTGCTGGGTCCGATAGTCGGCGGTGCGCTGCTGGAGAACTTCAGCTGGAACGCGATCTTCCTCGTCAACGTCCCGATCGTGGCCGTCGGCCTCGTCGGCACGCTGCTTCTCATCCCGGAGTCGCGGGATGCACATCCCGACCGGCTCGACCCGCTGGGCGCCCTCCTGTCGATCGCCGGACTGGCGACGCTGGTCTACGGCATCATCGAGGCGCCCGGCGTCGGCTGGACCGCGCCCGAAACGCTGCTTCGAGTCGGCGTCGGTCTGGGGCTGATCTTCGTCTTTGGCGTGTGGGAGCTGCACAACAGCGCCCCCATGTTCGATATCAAACTATTCGCCCGGCCGAACTTCGGGCCGACCAGCTTCGCCGAGACGGTCGCTCATTTCGCGCTCGTCGGTGGGATGTTCGCCCTGACTCAATACCTTCAGTTCGTGTGGGGGCAGCCGCCGCTGCAGGCCGGCATCTCCATGCTTCCGGTGGCCTTCGGCGTCGTGATCGGGTCGATCGTCGCCACGAAGCTGCTGCCACGCATCGGTGCCAAGTACCTGATCGTGGCCGGAATGGCCGGCATATCGTTGGCGCTTCTGTCGATCTCGCGACTGACGGTCGACTCTTCGTATCTCGCCTTCGGCGTTGTCCTGGGCTTCATGTCGCTTGGGATGGGTCTGGCGATGGCCCCGGCCACAGACGCGATCATGGGCGCGGTCGACAAGGCACGGGCGGGCGTCGGCTCGGCCACGAACGACACCACTCGCGAACTGGGGTCGGCGCTGGGCGTCGCGATATTCGGCAGCATCGTTTCGTCCGGGTACCGTGACCGCCTGTCAGGGCGGCTCGTCGGTTTGCCGGGCGGCCTTTCCGGACTGCCGGCTGGTGTCGGGGCAGCTGTTCGAGACTCTATTGGGTCGGCGACGGTCGCCGTGAGCCATCTCCCCGGCGAAACTGGAGCCACTGTCATGGCCGCGGCCAAGCAGGCCTTCGTTGCCGGCATGTCGTCGGCTACCGCGATCGGGGCGTTGATCGTTGCCGTCGGGGCTGTCATGGTCGTGGTCTGGATGCCAAACCGGCGTCGGACCTCGGACACAGACCAGGTTGAAGGCGCTCCGGCCGACGCCGCGGCCTACGTCGCACGTACGGTCTGACCCTGGGTCGAAGGTGGCCCGTCCATTGGATCGCCGGGGTCAGCGGCAGATGGACTTAGCGCTGCCACACTCTTTGTGTCCGTTTGGATCGGAGTGGGCCGGCAGCCGGGAAACCGACAGCCACGCCCCAACGGCGAGCGGCGCTGAAGAAGAACATCTCAGGCGTTAACCCGCGCCTCGGCCGCCGCACCGCGCCCGTTACTCGGAAGGTTGGCCGCCCCGATCAGCCGGGCGGCAGTCGCCGCAGCTCGATTGCGGTGCAGCGGTCCATGACCACCGCCATGCCCGCGCCCGCGGCGATCCGGGCGGTTTCCCAATTGACGATGCCGAGCTGGAGCCAGAGCGCACGGGCACCGGCGGCGACCGCCTCGCGGGCGATCTCCTCGGTGAGTTCCGGGCGGCGGAAGACATCGACGACATCGATCGTGCCGCCGAGTGCCGCGGCAGCCTCGGCCAGCGTAGCCACAGCCGGAATGCCGCAGACCTCGGTCTCTCGCGGGTTGACGGGGACGCACGCGTATCCGGCCGCGATCAACGTTCTCAGGACGCCGTTGGAGGGCCGGGCAGGGTTGGACGATGCCCCGACGACGGCTATCCGACGAGCGCTTCGCAGCAGCTCGGCGATCCCGGCATCGTCGAGGAGCGACAGGTCCCGGCGGTCCGATTCGGTCGCGCTCATGCGCTCGGGCTCGGCGCAGGCCCGGATTCCACGACCGCGGACGGGGTCGGCCTCTGTGACAGCGTAACCATCACCGCATCCAGGCTCGCCTGGAAGCCGGACGGAAGATCGGCGTGGAAGTCACTGAGCGCAACGCCACCGCCGGCGACATCGTTCATCGACAGTCGCGGCAGCTGCTTGCCGGCGGCAATTGACCCGATGGCGGCCGAGACGGCTGTGTCGTAGCGCTTCAGGACGCTGACGATCACACATTGCCGTACGTCGGGCACGATCTGCGCGGCGTCGATGTCGACGGCTACGAGCCGGGCCTTGGCGCCGCAGGCCTGACGCATCGCCCCTATGCCCGACAGGCTCGGCATCGCCACGACGACGGTATTGCCCGCCTTGACCAGGCCCGCTGCCGCGGTTCGGCCTTTGTCGGGAGCATCGGCAGTGCCGGCGTAGGCAACCGTGACGATCGCCCCGCCGCTGAACTCGGATGCCCCGGCCTTCAGCCCGGCCGCGTAGTTGGCCGAGCGCACGTCAGTAGTCGTGTCGCCCACCATGCCGACCCGGCCCGACTTCGCGAACGCGGCCGCGATGTAACCGGCAAGGTAGCCCGCCTCCGCCTCGTCGAAGACGAGCCCGTGGACATTGGCCGGGGCAGTGTCGGCGACGGCGACATCGAGCTCGAGGAACTGGGCCGCGGGATGCGCTTTGGCAGCCACCTGGACGGCCGCATCGGCGTCGGGTCCGACCGTGACGACGACCGTGCCGTCGGCGCCTGCGGCCGAGTCGAGATCCTTGGCGAAGTCGGTGCTCGAAACCGGCTCGACGAGGGTTGGCTTGGCGCCGACCTTCGGAGCGGCCGTCTGAACACCACTCCAGGCCAGGCCGGCAGCAGTCGCATCCTTCGGTTCGCCCAGTTGGGCGACGATGACAATGGACTTGACGAGCTGGGGAGTCGGCGAGGGGGTCGCGGTCTCCGTCGAGATGTTCGTGGTGGCCGTCGGTCCGCCCGTCGGCGAAGGCGTTGGGGCGGGCTGATTCGAGAACATGCTGCAGCCCGCGACCGCCACAGTGAGGGCGGCGCCGGCCACGGCCAGAGAGAAGGACTTGTTCTTGGAGTTATGCATCGTTGCCGAATTGTAGGCGTCGGTGGCCGCCGGCTCGCGGCAGACCAAACAAACTCGCCGCGGGCGTGAGGAATCCGGCGCGGCTCGCGCGGCGGAACCCCCCGACCGGCCGTAGCTCGTCGTGCCCCGCGGCGGCCAGACTTGCCTGGCGGGCTAGCATGGCGGCAGGGAGACGACGATGAACGGGCGATCAAATCCGGTTGAACAACGCATCGGGGTGGCCGACGGGCTCGAACTGCGCGTCCTGCGCCGTTTGCAGGTCGGCGACACCTCGGCACCGTCGGCTGCGAGTCCCACGACTCGGGCGGCGTCGTTCGTGCTGGTCCACGGCCTGGCCTCGAATGCGCGGCTTTGGGACGGCGTGGCAAATCATCTGGCCGAAGCCGGTCGGGCCTCCGTCGCGGTCGATCTGCGCGGCCACGGCCGATCCGGTAAGCCCGAGAGTGGCTACGACTTCGCCACTATCTCGGAGGACCTGCGGCGCCTCATCTCGGCGCTCGGCCCGGGGTTCGACCGCCCGATCCTCACCGGCCAATCGTGGGGTGCGGGCGTGGTGTTGGATTTCGCCGTGCGGCATCCGGACCTGACGAGCGGCATCGTACTGGTAGACGGCGGGCTGACTGACCTTCGCGACGCGTTCCCGACGTGGGATGTGTGCTGGGAGCGGCTCGCGCCGCCGCACCTTGTCGGCATGCCGCTGGCGTCGGTCGAGGGCTACTTTCACTCGGCCCATGCGGACTGGCCCGACGAGGGCCTGGAGGGATCGCTGGCCAACTTCGAGATCCGCGAGGACCGCACGATAGCCCCATGGCTCTCGCGCGAGCACCACAAGGCGATCCTCGAGGCCATGTGGAACCAACGCACGGCGGATCTATGGAGTGCTCTCCGCGTGCCGGCTCTGATCATTCCAGTCGACGGTGGCGAATCGGATTGGACCAAAGCGAAGCGGGCCGGAGTCGACACGGCGGTGGCCGCGGCCGCGGCGAACGGCGTCCCGGTGCGGGTCGACTGGTTCGAGGGCGACCACGATATCCACGCCCAGCACCCGGCCGAGTTGACGGCGTCGATTCTTGCCGCCGATCTCGACGGCCTCTTCTCCGGGGCCGTGCTCGCATGACGCCGTTGCCGCGCATCCTCACGATCATGGGTTCCGGCGAGACGACACCCACCATGTCGCGCGTCCACCGCGCCGTCATCGACCGGCTTGGAGAGCGGCCGGTGCCCGCGGTCATCCTGGATACGCCGTACGGATTTCAGGAGAACGCAGCCGACATCACCGCCCGTACCATCGAGTACTTCGCCGCGACGGTTGGGGCACCGTTCACGGTTGCGTCATTCCTCTCGGCCGATGCCGATGCCCTGACACGCGAGACAGCGCTGGTCCGTATCCGCGAGGCGCGGCTCGTCTTCACCGGCCCGGGCAGTCCGTCGTACGCGCTCCGGCAGTGGGCGGGGTCGGAGATTCCGCGGCTCCTCGCCGACAAGCTCTCCCGCGGCGGCGCCGTGACGATGGCCAGCGCCGCGGCCCTCACCCTGGGCCGGTTCACGATCCCGGTCTACGAGATCTACAAGGTCGGCGAGGCGCCGCGCTGGCTGGAGGGGCTGGATCTCCTCACGCCGCTCGGACTACCGGTCGCGGTCGTGCCCCACTACGACAACGCCGAAGGGGGGAATCACGACACGCGCTTCTGCTATCTCGGGGAGCGGCGGCTCCGGATGCTCGAGGCGGAGCTTCCGGCCGACGCGTTCATCCTCGGCGTAGACGGGCACACGGCGCTGGTGCTGGATCTCGACGCAGGATCGGGGAGCGTCCTTGGACTTGGTACGGTCACGGTCCGAAAGGACGGCCGCAGCACGGTCTTCGCGGCCGGGAGCGAGGTTTCGATCGCCGAGCTCGTCTCGGCTGCGCATGGCTCTGCGCCGGCGCCTGTACTGGCCCCGGTGCCGGCTCCGGCTCCGTCTTCCTCGCGCGGATCGGGCGTGGCCGTCATCGACGCCGCCGCTCCGGCGACGGGTCTGCTGCGCGACGAAGTCGCTCGGTTGGAGAGCGTCTTCAGCACATCGCTCGAGGAATGCGACGCCCCCGCCGCGGTCCGGGCCATCCTGAATCTCGAGGAAACAATCCAGGCCTGGTCACACGACACCGACCAGTCGGATGCGCTCGCCACGGCTCGATCGGCCCTCCGATCTGCGATCGTGTGCCTGGGCGAGCTCGCCGCCGACGGCACGACGGACCCCGCCACGCTCATCGGGCCGTTCGTCGAAGCGCTGCTCGCCGAGAGGGTCCGCGCCCGCGACTCCCGTGACTGGGCCGCCGCCGACACGATACGAGACCGGCTGCTGGCCGCCGGCATCGAACTTCACGACACTCCGGACGGCACGACCTGGGAGTTGCGAGAGTCTGAGCGCGTCAGCTGAGGTGGGCTCGGCCGGAGGCCACCGGACCGTCTACCATTACCCCCCGTGACCGTCGCCCCTAACGATTTCGTCCACCTGCACCTCCACTCCGAGTTCAGCCTGCTGGACGGACTCGGACGCATCAACGAGCTCGCCGAACAGGGGTCGCAGCTCGGGTTCGACGCCATGGCCATCACCGACCACGGCGCCCTCTACGGTGCCGTGGCTTTCGTCCAGGCGGTCGCCGCGAAGGGCATGAAGCCCATCGTCGGAGTGGAAACGTACGTTGCACCGCGCGGCATGCGCGACAAGCAGGGCAAGGCCGACAGCCAGCCGTTCCATCTCGTTCTCCTGGCCGAGAACTGGGAGGGCTATCAGAACCTCTGCCGGCTCATCACGGACGCGCATCTGGAGGGCTACTACTACAAGCCCCGCATCGATCACGAAATCCTGGCCAAGTACTCCAAAGGCCTGATCGGATCGTCGGCCTGCCTCGGCGGCGAAGTGGCCAAGGCGCTCGAGGTCGACGATTGGGACCTGGCTCGCAAGGTCGCGGGCGAGTACGGCGACATCTTCGGCAAGGACCGCTTCTTCCTGGAGATGCAGGACCACGGCATCCCCGAGCAGCGGGCACTCAATCCCAAGCTGCTGCGCCTGGCGCCGGAGGTTGGGCTGAAGACGATCGTCACCAACGATCTCCACTACGTGCGGCGCGACCAGCACGAAGCTCACGACGTTCTGCTGTGCGTCGGCACCGGCAGCAACCTCGACACGCCGGGTCGGATGCACTTCGAGGGGAGCGAGTTCTACCTGAAGTCGGCCGCCGAGATGGCGGCGCTCTTCCCCGACAACCTCGACGCCATCCGGCGAACTCGCGAGATCGCCGAGATGGTCACGATGAAGCTGCCCTTCGGCCAGCTGCGGATCCCGAGCTTCCCGGTGCCCGACGGCGAGACGATCGAGAGCTGGCTGCGCAAGGAATGCAACGCCGGCCTGGCCCGACGCTACGGCATGGTGACGCCTGAACTGCAGACGCGCCTCGACTACGAGCTGGACGTCATCTGCCGCATGGGCTACGCCGGCTACTTCCTGATCGTGGCCGACTTCACCAAGTTCGCCCGCGACCAGCGCATCGCCATCACCGTCCGCGGCTCGGCCCCGGGCTCGATCGTCACGTACACGCTCGGCATCACTCCGGTAGACCCGATCCACTACCAGCTGCCCTTCGAGCGGTTCCTCAACCCCGACCGAGTGACCATGCCCGATATCGACGTCGACTTCGAGGATGGGCGCCGTGAAGAGGTCATCAACTACGTCAGTCGCAAGTACGGCGCCGACCACGTGGCCCAGATCATCACCTTCGGCACGATGCTCGCAAAAGCCGCCATCCGCGATGTGGCCCGAGTCGTCGGCATGACTTACGGCGAAGGCGATCGCATGGCCAAGGCCGTCCCGAACCAGCTCGGGATCACGCTCGACGAGGCGATCAAGACCAGCCCGGCGCTCAAGGAGATGTACGACAACGAGCCGTCGGTCCACCGCGTCATCGAGTTTGCCAAGCACCTCGAGGGCGTGGCCCGGAACGCTTCCACGCACGCCGCCGGCGTAGTCATCAGTCGCGAACCGCTGACGGAGTTGATGCCGCTCCAGCGGGCCACGAACTCGGACGCGGTCATGACCCAGTACGAGATGCATGCCGTCGATGCGCTGGGCCTGCTCAAGTTCGACTTCCTGGGCCTCTCCAACCTGACGATCCTTCGGGTCGCGGTGGATCTGATCAAGGCGCATCGCGGCGAGGAGATCGACCTCGAGAAGATTCCGCTCGACGACAAGAAGACGTTCGACCTGCTGACCACGGGCGAGACGACGGGCGTGTTCCAGCTCGAGTCGGCCGGCATGCGGCGCTACATCCGCGAGCTGCGTCCGAGCACCGTCTTCGACCTTGCGGCCATGGTCGCGCTCTACCGGCCCGGACCGATGGACAACATCCCGTCCTACATCAAGCGCAAGCACGGGGAGGAGAAAGTCACCTACCTCCACCCGCTCCTCGAGCCGTACCTCAATCGAACCTACGGCGTCTTCGTGTATCAGGAAGACATCATGTCGGCGTCGACGGCGCTGGCGGGCTTCACCGGCCCTGAGGCCGACATGCTCGGCTACGCCATCCGCAAGAAGAAGTCCGCGCTCATGGGCGAGATGCGGGAGAAGTTCGTGCGTCAGGCCGCCGAGAGGGGAGTCACGCCGGCAGTCATCGATGCCGTCTTCGCGGCGTTCCAACCCTTCGAGCGCTACGGCTTCAACAAGGCCCATGCCACCTGCTACGGGTTGATCGCCTACCAGACCGCGTACCTCAAGGCGAACTACACGGTCGACTACATGACGTCGGTGTTGACGGCCTTCCGCGACAACGAGGAGAAGGTCGCGGCCGCGGTGGCGGAATGCCGGCGGCTCGGGATCGATGTCCGCCCGCCCGACGTCCACCGCTCTTTCGTGGAGTTCACGGTCGAGGACGACGCCATCCGGTTCGGGCTGCTCGCCGTGAAGAACGTCGGCGAAGGAGCGATCGAGTCGATAATCGCGGCCCGAAATGAAGGCGGCGACTTCCTGTCGCTGTCCGACTTCTGCTCGCGCGTCGACCTTCGGCTGGTCAACAAGCGCGTTATGGAGTGTCTGATCAAAGTCGGGGCGATGAACCGGTTCGGGCACGCCGCGCAGCTGCTGGCGGCGCTCGACGACGCGATGGCCGCCGGCCAGGCCGCCCAGCGCGACCGGACGAGCGGGCAGACTTCGTTGTTCGAGATGGGCGCGGACGCCGGTGCGCTGGACCGGCCCCTGCCGCAGGTCCCCGAGGCTCTTTCGCGAGAGCGGCTCCACTGGGAGAAGGAGCTGCTCGGGCTATACCTCTCCGAGCATCCGTTGGGGTCGATGGCCGACCAGATCGCGCAATTCGTGACGGCCTACTCGAGCGATCTCAAGGATGAGTCGCTGGAAGGCCAGCGGGTGCTGATCGCCGGCATGGTCACCGGCGTGCGCACGGTCACGACACGGAACAAGGACACGATGGCCGTTGCCACGCTCGAGGACCTGCAAGGTACGCTCGAAGTCGTCGTCTTTCCGCGGATGTACGCCACGAGCGGCGGCACGTTCGCCGAAGGCGCGATCCTCCTGGTTGGCGGCCGGATCGACCACCGCGGCGAGGAGTCTTCGGTGCTGGCCGACGCCGTCTGGGTCTGGGAAGACGCGGTGACCCGCGGGCCGTCGACGATCGCCCAGGAGTTTGCGTCGGGTGACAACCGCCGGGGCAGCCGCCGCTGGGGCAACGGTGGCAACGGCGGGAACGGCAACGGCGGCAACGGCAACGGCGGCAACGGCAACGGCTACGGCAGGCCGGCCGGGCCGGCACAGTCGCCGACCCCGCAAGTGGCTGCTGCCGGAACCACATCGGTGTCTCCGGGTATCTCGGCTGCCGCGTCCGCCCAGGCCGCCGATCCGGCGCAGGCCGCATCGCCTGCTACGCCGCGGTTCCGCGTCTCGCCGCTCCGGGGTGGGGGAGTGACGCCGTGGCCGGCTCCTGCGGCCACCACGGGCGCTGCAACGGCCGCTGGCGCGACCACAGCCCCGGCCGCCACCACGCCACCGCCGGACCCGGCGGCTCCAATGGAGCCGATCGGGTCCGTGCCCGCCCCCGACGACCTCGCCACCTTCGCACCGGAACGCGAGGAACCGCCGCTCCCCGACGAGGCGCAAGCCTTGGCGGTTCGCGTTTCGGGCGCCCCGACGGAACCACGCGAGGCGCCCCGGGCCGGCGTACTCAACGTGAGGTTTGCCCGCGGCGCGGATACGGCCCGGATCGTTCTCGCGATGGAGGAGTTGCGAGCCGTCTTCCGGAACTGGCCGGGAGCCACCCGCGTCGTGTTCCACATCCCCGCCGAGAAGGGCGCCACGCTGCCGATGGAGGTCCGCGGCGGCGTCGCGTACGACTCGGAACTGCTTGCGGAAGTCAGGCGCAGGTTGGGCGAGGGACTCGTGCGTCTCGAGGTGTCCTCGCAGATGTAGGGGGCGCCGGCCTCGATTGATGAAGCGTTCTTACGCAGTCCTTAGGCTGCGTGGCGATGCTCCAGCCGGGTCCGAACGTCTCAGCTGCGGTTGAGTCGGGTATGTTCCGGTACAATTCTGATCCGTCGGGGCGACCTTCGGTCGGCCGGCGAACCCCTTGAGGGGGTAAGGGAGAAGTCACCAAATGCAGAAGTATCTGCTGGCGATCGGGGCCTGGCTGCGCAAGCCGATGGGGGCGGCCGTGCTGTCGTTCATCTTCCCGGGGCTCGGGCAGGCGACCGGCGGACAGCCGCGGCGCGGTGGCATCGTGGCGATCCCCGCCCTGGCCGTGCTCGGCGCTTTCCTGCTGATTCTCATCATCGCCAGGGGTTCTCTACTCAACTCCGCATTCGATCAGTCGTGGCTGACGAGCCTCCTCATCCTGGACCTCGTGGCCTTCGTCTATCACATTTGGGCCGTGGCGGACGCCTATCTGGTGGCCGCGAAATCGCAGGCCAAGCCGCGTCGTCGTGGCCCGACAACGGTCAAGTGGGCATCGGTGTTTGGGATCGCCCTCATCGTTTCCAGTACGATCGTCGTCCACGGAGCTTTCGCCTCGGTCGACATGAACTGGCAGAACGACGTTTCGTGCTGGACGGCCCTGACGCCTTGCTTCGGCAACACCACCGCGGCCAACGAGACCATCCCGATCACGAGCGACGATCCGGGCGACCAGAACATCGCGACCGATCCGGCCAGCGGCTCCGTTCCGCCCGACTCGACGGCCAGCACCGCGGTCGGCACCTTCGATCCGAGTTCGTTGCCGTCCTTCACGGTCCCGACAGACGCCAAGAATTGGGCCGCGGACGGGCAGCTGAACGTCCTGCTGGTTGGTGTCGACAGCGGCAGCGGAGGTTCACGCAACGCGGGCCTGAGGCCGGACACGATGATGGTCCTCCACGAGGACATCAAGACCGGCCGTGCCGCTCTGATCAGCGTCCCAAGGAACCTGTATTGCGTGCCGCTGCCGCAGGCGATTGCCCAGCATTACGCCAAGGCGCAGAACGGCTGTCCGGCCTACACGTGGCCGTATATGCTCAACTGGCTGGCCAACGATGCCGGCTGGAACCACCCCGGCTACTACCCGTTCGACCAGGGGGCCGGAATGCAGTACACGCGGGCGGTGGATGCGACCGTTCAAGCTATTGAGACGCTGACCGGCTTGACGCCCAGCTCAGGTCACCCGATCGACGGCTTCGTCGTCATCAACCTGATGGGTTTGGTGAATCTCATCGACGCCCTCGGCGGCATCGACATCAACGTTCCTACGCAGACCTACGACAAGCCCTGCGGACTGAAGGGCACGTGGCAAGCGGCATACCGGGTTTGCTCCCTGACCCCGCCACACGACGGCTACGGGCTGCCGGAGGCCGACGGCAAGGTGCCGCAGAAGATGATCGACGACGCCAAGAACTCGAACGGCATGCAGACGATCACCTACATGTCGAAGAACGGCTACGACATAGGCTTCAACATCAAGGCCGGCAAGCAGCATATGGATGGCGATTGGGCTCTGGCATACGCCCGAACTCGTATCTACACGTCCGACTACGATCGCAATAAGCGCCAGCAGTTGGTCCTGAAGTCCATACGATCGACCCTCGACCCCTGCACCGTCCTGCCGCGCGTCGGAAACCTGGTTAGCAGCCTTGGGTCGGCATTCTGGACGAACATGCCGCTCGGTGACGTCGACAAGTGGGCCGGAATGGCCAAGTACATCACCGGTGACAGCGTTCAGAGCATCGAGCTTGCCCCGGGAACGGGTTCGGGCTCGATCGGGCCGAGTATCTACATCAACACCGCCTCGTGGGCCAAAGCCCAGTCCCTGGTCGCCCACAGCCTCGACAAGGCTCCCGCGGCGACGGCGACGGCGACCGACGGCAGCGGTGGTGGTGGTGGCGGCGGCTTCAGCTGCTAGAACCGGTGGATGGCCGGCGCCGGGCGCGCAGACCCGAGGCCGCGCTCTCGAAGGGGATTGGTGCCGACGGCGGGAGTCGGCACCGATAGGTCCTGATCGTGCTCAGGAGCACCCCCAAAACAGCCAGTGTGTTCCCATGGGTGTTCCCATCGCGTCCGGAAATGCGCGCTTAGGCCCCTACGACGTCCGCCTCAACGCAAGCTCGACGCGGTCCGCTGCATCGCGCAGACTCGCGTCCAGGACGCCGGTGTAGTGATGTGTCATCGCCTCGGCAGCGTGACCCAGGGCCGCCATCGCTACGCGCTGATGAACCCCCTGCGCCGCCAGGACGGTCGCGAACCCGTGCCGGAGATCGTGCAACCGGATGTCGCCGAGACCCCCTGCCAGCATCGCGTCGCGGAAGTGGCGATCGAGCGTGTTTGGATGCCAGGCGAAGATTCGGCCATCGATCGGCGCTGGCTGCGTTTCGCGCCAGGCGAGGTACTCCCGGACGGCCTCCACGGCGAGCGCCGGCATGGCGACGGTCCGGGCGCTGCTCGCGGTCTTCGTGTCACGTATCCGCGCTCCCTGGCCTGGCACGCGGCCGTACTGGCCGCGGACCGTTAGGACCGCTCCCTCGAGATCGACGTCGCCAGCCCGAAGGCCGAGGATTTCTCCGCGGCGGAGGCCGCAGGCGCCAGCCAGAACGACGATCGGGTAGAGCCGGGTCCCAGCAGTCGCGTCGAAAATTGCGCGGAGTTCGTCGGGCCCGATTGTCGGGACCTCCCGCTTCTCGGCCGCCGCAGGCGCGTCAACTAGGGCGGCGACGTTGCGCGCCACCAGACCCTGGGCTTGGGCATATCGCAAGGCGGACGACAACCGAACCAACGCGTGACCGCCAGGCCCACCCCAGGATCGGACGGCGGCACGGACGTCCTCAACCGATAGTTCGTGCAGCCGGATAGCGCCGAGGGATGGGCGGATTCGGAGCTTCGCGTCCAGCTCGTACGCCTCGAGCGTCAGCGGGCGGACACGGTCCTTGCAACCCTCGAGCCAGGAGTCGACAACGTCAGTCACGGTCGTATCGATCGCGCGCAACGAGACGCCCGACTCCTGCAGCTCGACGAGGTCCCGAAGCAGCTTCGTCCCGGCCCTT
>Ga0182027_10003664_pt1 | contig 24158 bp, 16 predicted proteins | sample 712E1DmetaG_FD_121300 | JGI IMG/M metagenome (GOLD analysis project Ga0182027, IMG submission 121300) | Permafrost microbial communities from Stordalen Mire, Sweden - 712E1D metaG (Illumina Assembly) | ecosystem: Environmental > Terrestrial > Soil > Wetlands > Permafrost | place: Sweden... | reverse complement strand
TAAAGCCGTGAGTCAATACTGTTTTGAACGGGGCCGCGCCGTTGCCGGCCAGGGAAAGCAGAAGGGAGGATTGGAACCAGCCGCGATGCTGGTCGCTGCCCTCCAGATAAACATCGGCCTGCCAATCCATTGCGGATTGCGGATTGCGGATTGCGGATTGCGGATTGGCGGCGGGAGCGTGGCGCAACTCGGGGCGGCGCATCAGGACGGCGCGCGAGGAGCTGCCGGAGTCAATCCAGACATCAAGGGTGTCAGCGGACTTGGAGGCGGCTTCGGGGCCGGCCCAAGCCTTCGGCTTGACAATGGCCCACAGTTCGGCGGCGGATTTTTCGAACCAGACATTCGAGCCGTATTGCTCGATCAAGTCCGCGGCGTTGCGGACGATGCGGGCGTCCAGAATCGGCTCGCCCCGGGCGTCGTAGAAGGCGGGAATGGGGACGCCCCAGGAACGCTGGCGCGAGATGCACCAGTCGGGGCGGGATTTAATTGCACTGTAAATTCGGTTTTCTCCGCCATCTGGTATCCACTCAACTCCGTAAAGCACTGTACAGAGCGCCAACCTTCTCAGGCTGCCGGGCACTGGAGCATCAATTTCCAAAGTATCCAGCATTCCTGCGCGGCGGGGACTTGGCAAATCTTCCCGTAATTGTCTCTCCAATTCAACCGCAGCATGGTCAATTTTAATGAACCACTGGTCCATCGCACGAAAGATGACGGGAGTTTTGCTGCGCCAACAATATGGATAACTATGCGGATAGGGCTGTTGGTAAAGGAGGACATTCTTCTTGCGCAACAACGCAAGAACGGCTTCGTTTGCATCGCTCGACTTACCAGGCTTTTCAAGGGTGGATTTGCCGAGCAGTTCCTCCGGCATTTGCTGTTCGATCGGCAAGTCGTTGGTGTGCGCGAATGCGCCATCGTCGTTGACTGGAGAGTAAATTGGCAGACCGACTTGCCGGCCAAGATTGTAATCCTCCAGGCCATGACCGGGCGCGATATGAACAAAGCCCGTGCCAGTCGAGTCGTCAACAAACGCCGCCGGGAAAAGCCGACCGGTCCTTGCGCAAAAAGGATGATGATACTGAATATTAGCAAGCTCCTCTGGGGTAAGTGTTTTCTCGATTCTAAAATCGTTCAAACCACATTGGGCAGCGATATCAATGAGGCATCGGTCACAGACAATGAACTTTGCATCGCCGACGCTGTATTGCGAGTATTGGAGATTAGGATTAAATGCCACCGCGAGATTAGCGGGCAATGTCCACGGCGTGGTGGTCCAGATGACCACGAATGTATTTTCTTGTCCGACGACGCGGAATTTGACAAAAATGCTTTGGCTGACGTGCTCGGCGTATTCGACTTCCGCCTCGGCGAGTGCGGTGCGGCACGGGATGCTCCAATAGACCGGTTTTTTGCCGCGATAGACGAAACCTCTGGCCACAATATCGGCAAACAGGCGGAGTTCGTCGGCTTCGTATTGCTTGTCGAGGCTGAGGTAAGGGTTTTCCCAATCGCCCAGCACGCCGAGGCGCTGGAACTGCACGCTTTGGCGATCAATCCAGCGCCGAGCCTCTTTTTCGCATAGTTGTCGGATTTCAGCTGGCCTTTTTGTGAAAGGAGCTTCCTGAAACTGCGTTCTAAATTTCCGAGGATCTTTAAGATTCTCTGGGAATACGTCAGGCCTCGTGAGAACCACCGCCTCATCCGCTCGAACGCTCTTCCATACTCCGTATTCGATGGGCAGGCCGTGGCAATCCCAGCCCGGCACGTAAGGGGCGTCCTTGCCGCGCAGAGTGTGGTATTTGACGATGATGTCCTTGAGGATTTTGTTCAAGGCGGTGCCGATGTGGACGTCGCCGTTGGCGAACGGGGGGCCGTCGTGCAGGACGAATTTGGGCGCGCCGGCGCGGGCGGCCTGGATTTTTTGCCAGAGGCCGTCCGCCTGCCATTTTTGCAGCCGCTGCGGTTCGCGCGCAATCAAGTCGGCTTTCATAGGAAAGCCGGTTTGCGGCAGGTTGAGCGTGTCTTTGTAATCGGTTCTCAAGTTCAATTAAAGAATGCTGGCTGCAAAACGCAAAATGCAAAGCAAAAAGAGGGGAGGGGGGGGTGAATTGCGGATTGCGGATTGCGGATTGCGGATTTGAACAGAGCCGGTGGATTTGCCTTCTTGACTTTGCCAAACGGATTTTTTTCTCGACAGAATTGTCAGTGTTGTTAAAATGATCACGTCCCAACTGCGCCCTTCAGTTGGGACGTGATCATTTTCCAAATGGTGTCAATTGATTACTGCCAATCTCGGGGATTCCGAGGCAAATAGTCAAAACCAACTCTTGTCTCGTCCAACAGACTTTTGTCTCATCCAATCCGCCTTTAGCCCGGATATTTCCTATCCCTGCGGAAACATGCCACACGCTGAACGGTAGGGCGGCGCTGCCGCGCCGCCCTGAATTAGGGCGAAGCAGCAGCTTCGCCCTACCAAGCTATGAAATATGCGGGTTAGCGGGTGCAGGACAAATATCTTCACATCCTCGGCAGGGCGTCCCGATTCTGAATCGGGAGCCGCCCAAGAATTCAGGGCGGAGCGGCGGCTCTGCCCTGCCGGGAAGGTGAAGATTTTTTTGATGCTGGCCATTATCACGTCCAAACGGCTCGCCTGGGTTCTAGCCAAACGCGACAACATAAGTTAAGGTTCTGCCAGAAATGAAACTCACGGCATTGTCACGATTGGAACGGAACGTCCACCGGGGCGGCGAAATTATCGGCGTGCTGGCAAAGTACGGCCTGGCCGATTGGGTCAAGGGGCTGAACTTCGCATGGATCCAGGAGCACATTAAGAGCATTGACGGGCAGCATATCCCCGATCTCAAAATCGAAGAGCGCGTGCGCCTGGCCTTCACGGAACTGGGCACCACGTTCATCAAGCTCGGCCAGGTGCTCGGCACGCGGCCCGATCTGGTCGGACCCGATGTGGCCCGGGAACTGGCCCACTTGCAAATGGACGCCCCGGCCGATCCGCCCGCCACGGTTCGGGCCACGATTGAAGCCGAGTTCGGCAAGCCGTTGAGCGCGGTGTTTGCGGAATTCGCCGAGGCGCCGCTGGCCTCGGCCTCCATCGCCCAGGTCCATAAGGCCCGCCTGCACTCGGGGGAGCAGGTCGTCGTCAAAGTCCAACACGCCGGCATTGCGGACAAAATCATGCCCGACCTGGATATTCTCGCCGGCCTGGCCGAATTGGCGGAAAAGCACTCTTCCCAGGCGCGTCTTTACCAACCCGTTGCGGTCGTCCGGCAGTTCCGCCGCACCCTGCTGCGCGAACTGGACTTCACCTTCGAACGCCGCCATCTCGAAACCTTCGCGGCGAATTTCGCCAAGGACGACACCGTCCATTTTCCACGCCCTTACGCGCAACACTCCACGCGCCGCGTCCTGACGATGGAACGGCTGGACGGCATCCTCGGCACCGACGCCGCGGCGCTGGCGGCCTCGGGCGCCGACCTCAATGAATTCGCGATGCGCGGCGCGGACATGTATCTCCAGATGATTTTCCGCGATGCGTTCTACCATGCCGACCCGCATCCCGGCAACCTGATGCTCCTGCCCGGCGGGGTGGTCGGGGTGCTCGACTGCGGCATGATTGGCCGCCTGGACGAAGAAATGGCGGAAGGCCTTGAGGAAATGTTGATGGCCGTCATCAGCCATAACTCGGCGGACCTGGGGGATGCCATCCTGCGCCTCGGCTCCGCGCCGCCCTCCACGCCCCGCGACCAATTGCGCGCGGACCTGACTGATTTCGTGGCCGACTACGTGGGCCAGTCCATCCAGGACATGGATTTGCCCGGCGCGTTGAACAATCTGTTTGAAATCATCCGCCGCTACAACATCACGTTGCCGCCGCCGCTATCGCTGCTGCTGCGCACGCTGGCCGAGCTGGAGGGAAGCGCCCGGAAATTGAGTCCGGAGTTCAGTCTTGCCGAAGTGTTCCGCCCCTTTTACGCCAAGATGGTCTCCCGGCGTTTGTCGGCCCGGCGCATTCTGGGCCGGCTCCAGCACACCTACCGCGACTGGGAGCGGCTGGTGCAGACGCTGCCGCGCGACCTGGGCGATGTTCTCAACCGCGTGCGCGACGGCACCTTTTCCGTTCACCTGGACCATCGTCATTTTGACCCGGTGATCAACCGCCTGGTGCTGGGCGTGATGACCGCCGCGCTGCTTCTCAGCTCCGCCCTCCTCTGGAGCATGAAAGCGCCGCCGACGATCAAGGGCGTTTCGGTGTTTGGCGGGCTTAATTTCGCGATGGCGGCTTATTTCGGCTGGCGCCTCCTGCGCGCCATCAAAAAGTCCGGCGACATCAATTCCAAGCAATGATCCCCAGCCCGCATATTTCATGCTTTCTGGTTCGGAGCGCCGATTTTCAATCGGCTTTCAGCGTCATTGCGCCCGCAAAGCCGTCTGCAAGTCGGCGCTCCGGACTGCAAGCATTTGAGCGCGGGGGAGCGCGGGGGTCAAACCGTGTTTGTGCGTGTTTTGGCGCTTGCCAAGACGTTCTTTCGGGCCAGGATCGGGTTGCCATGAAAAAATAGCGCTCAGACACGGTTTGAACCGGTCGCACGACAAAACTCTTCGCCCCCTCCTCTCTCTCCCCACTTGCGGGGAGAGAGCCGGAGAGAGGGGTTCCCGAAATCTGTCCTGCGCCTATTTGAACTCTTTGACCAAGAACCGTCTTGCATTTCTATCGAAGACCACTTAGCTTTCATTGCATGAGCAACAGAGCCGAAGCCGTCGTCAGGGAATTCAACAGCTTGCCGCACGTCGAGCAATTGGCCGTCTATGAAGCGATTGCCCGCACGGTGGCCCCGGCAGACTACGGGCCGCTCTCGGACGAGGACCTGACCGCAATTGCCGCGGAGTCCTTTGCATTGCTTGACGAGGAGCATAGCCGTGCACAGTCGCGGTGAAGTTTGGCTGGTGGATTTATTTCAGAGCGAAGGGGGCACCGTGTTTCTGCGTGTCTTGGCGTTTGCCAAGACGTTCTTTTGGGCCAGGATTGGATTGCCATGAAAATAATCGCGCACAGACACGGTTTGACCCCTTTTAGACGCCGTAAAAAAGTTGGTTCATTGCGTGATCGTGTCATACGGGAGGCGCTTTCCTTGCGCCCCCTGGACGGCCGGCTTTGTCCGGTCGCCGTCGTTCAGTTTGCGCGTGTTCCACCGGAAGTCAAACTCATTGGCGTATCGGTGCAAATGTCCAACCGGCGGGCACTTCCGCCGGCGCGATCAGCGCGGCGCCGAGAGACAAAGACAGGATGGGTGGTTTCTTTTTCATGGCAGCGCCGGGGACGCGGGCGGCTCGTTTCCATGTTGGATGAGGGGCCACATTTGGTCCCAAAGGAATGGCCGATATATATTGCAACTTCTCGCAATTGCGATTGGGTGATCCGAAAGGGTTGCCCTATTTTTTTGCCCACTCGGACTGTCGTTGGGCGATCCCGCATCAGTTTTCAATTCCGTTTCCTTCCTCGTAAGGGCACTGCCAAATCGGCAAGCCCATCGTTTGGATTGATGATGGCTGCTCCTTCTTGGAAATCAAGCTCGCCTCTCCATTCCAGCGCCAGCCGGTGAACCGCTTCACCGGCAGGAGCCTTCCCAAAGTGTAAAGGAATCCGACAATCCGGTGAACCGCTCCACCGGCCCGCGCTTCCAAGCGATGGCGTCAAACCGTGTTTGTGCGTGTTTTGGCGTTTGCCAAGACGTTCTTTTGGGCCAGGATTGGATTGCCATGAAAAAAATAGCGCACAGACACGGTTTGAGGCTTTGATGCACGGTACCCTAAATTCAATGCGTGATTTTCACGCAACCGGCCATGATGGCGGCTTTTTTACTCCAATCGCACTGGTTTTCCTCATGTAAGCTCGGGCTAAAGTGTTGAGATTCACGCAACGAATTGTGTGTGCTGGTGTTAATTTTGGTGAAATTGTGTTTATTTCCAGATTTTTTTTGAAAAATGTGTGCAAAAATGTTGAAAAGTGCAAAAAAGTGCAAAAAAGTGCAAAAAAAGTTTGCAAAAGTACTTTTGGAGAATTATTATCATTTGCACTTTGACCGGATAAATCACATTAATTCAAAAAGGCAACATGACGACCACGAGCAAATTCACATTCGGCAAACCTGGTTGACCCCTTCGCTTTTTGGTGCGCCCGGTGGGGATTGAACCCACGACCAACGGCTTCAAAGGCCGCTGCTCTGCCTGTCTGAGCTACGAGCGCATCAAGAGACGGAAAGTGGGGCCGGGGGGACTTGAACCCCCATAAAACGGGTCAGAACCGGTTGCTCTATCCATTTGAGCTACGACCCCCGCCTTCCGTAAAAGCCGCAATGCCTCCAGCGTTGCGGCTTTTAATTTGCCGATGCCAAAAAACAAAATGCCGCGCTGTCCTTCTGTTCAAAGCCGCTTGGATTAGGTTCGCTCCTCAAGGAAGAGAAGGACTGCGAGCCACATTCTAAGCCAAAAAACCGTCCTTCTGCCATCGGCTTTCACCCATATCAACCCACATTTTGGGCTTCGGGTGTAGCGTAACACTTTATATGGTGGTTGCAACCATTTTTTATCAAAAAGTTATCGGCGGTTTATTCACCGTTTATTACCTGAAAACCGCCTCTTTGGCCTCCCTTGCACGAAGGGGTCAAACCGTGTTTGTGCGTGTTTTGGCGTCTGCCAAGGCGTTCTTTTGGGCCAGGATTGGATTGCCATGAAAAAAATAGCGCACAGACACGGTTTGACCACTTTGATCGGTTTGACCCCTTTGACTGTATGTTCCCCGGCTGTTAATGTATGGACTATCAACGACTTACAGAGAATCATGCTCCTTTTCTCCCGGGTTGTTTTCATCCGTTGGTGGTCTTGTCTGTACCGGGATATACATATTCAACAAGAAAGGCTCGCGGCCAAACTGCATTGCCATACGGTCACGAAGTTCTCTCATCGTTTGACAACTTCGAGCCATTCCGATCAGCATCCAAATATGTTCCACGAGTTTCCTAAGTCCATATTGGCTTGTCAGCCAACGATGATAACTAAGGTTGCCTTGCGGTGCTGGCGCATTAGTCCTGAGCCATTCGGCAACATCTTCGTCGAGGTATTCGTAAACCAACTCCATTACAAGCTTCCCCCAATATTTTGGGCGCTGGGTGACACTTCCCTTCCAATTTGTAAGACGCGCAAATTCTACCCAAAGCTCATCAGGAAACGTCTTTTCCCACGGTCTCATTTCTTTTTCAAGAAACGCTCGGAGCTTTATTCGTAGTGCATCCTCAGCACGTGCGTACTGATAGCCCGTAGCCTCATCAATGAGCGCAATAAGTCCGGTTTTGGCACACGCCGCTAAAAACATGCTGCAACTTGCGGCCATTTCGATTTGCCGTTCAGTTTTTAGAGCATCATCGGCTAAGGCTTTGACATAGCTACGGCATATCTCAATAAATGTCTCAGCCTCTATTCCCATTACTTTTTTGTTTACGACGCCCTCCACAGAGAATTCGACCATTACAATTTTGGATGGAACATATCCCTTCAATGCCTCCACGGCTAAATAGCTTTCGAGATTTCCACCCCCTTTGTTTTTTGTCAGAATGCGCGTCGCGCCGGTCCTGCTGATTACCCGTCGCCCATCGTCCAAAACGAAAACGGGCAGTTGTGCTTCTCCAAGTGGAAGATACCCCATCCACTTAGCCTCCGGCACTTTGGGCAAAATCCGCAATTCTGATCTAACCTCCATAAACTCAGAGGACAATAGCGACACGCCCCTTTCTGCCGCCAAGGTAAGCAGTTTCGGCTGCCACCTTGCCGGGACGACTCCTGTTGAAGCCCAATGTTGAATCGTGCTTTGGCCCCTGCCAAGCAATTTTGCCAAAGGTGATTGGCCTCCAAATTTTTCTATGATTTTTTGAGCGGCATTCATAATGTTGGTAGCAAACTACCAAGAATATCGTTATACGTCAAGCGGTTTTATTGTTTTATTTGTCATCCTAAGTTTATTATTTTGTAATCAGTATCGGAGTTTGTGTTTTGGCAGTTGACGCGGGAGCACTTTAGCGGCAATTATTCGCTTATGTTGACGACGGACATTTTACAGGGTGATTGCCGCGAAGTGCTGCGCGACTTCGAGCGGGGGACGTTTGACCTTATCGTCACCTCACCGCCATACGCCGATCAGCGGAATAAGACTTATGGCGGCATCAAGCCGGAGAAATATGTCGAATGGTTCCTGGCCCGGAGCGAACAGTTTTTGCGGGTCTTGAAGCCAACAGGCAGCTTCGTCCTCAACATCAAAGAAAAGGCAGAGGCGGGCGAACGCCATGTTTATGTCTTGGAACTGATATTGGCGTTGCGGAAGCAAGGCTGGCTCTGGACGGAGGAATACATCTGGCACAAGCGCAATTGCCACCCCGGCAAATGGCCCAACCGCTTCCGGGATTCATGGGAGCGGTGCTTGCACTTTACGAAGGCCAGAAAATTCAACATGTTCCAAGACGCGGTGATGGTCCCAATGGGCGATTGGCGATACGCCCGGCTAAAGAATTTGAGCGAGACTGACAAGCGCCGGGACAACTCAAAGGTTCAAAGCGGGTTCGGGAAAAAGATTGCCAATTGGATTGGCCGCGACATGGCGTATCCGTCTAACGTACTACATTTCGCCACCGAATGCGCCAACAAGAACCATTCGGCCACGTTCCCCAAAGCCTTGCCGGAATGGTTTATTAAACTCTTTACCGCCCCGGGGGACTGGGTTCTTGACCCCTTCACCGGCTCCGGCACAACGAACATTGCGGCATGGGAACTGGGGCGAAATTCAGTCGGGATTGATGCCCTGGCTGAGTATGTCGCTCTGGCAAAGGCAAATTTACTTGAAAAAGAAAGGACACAAAATGGCAACCATAACCCAACAAGAATTAACGGAGTACGTCACCCGGAACATTCCCGACTTCCACCGGGCCAAACTGGAAGGGCTCAAGAAGCTGCAATTGCTCAAGCTCTTATCGAAGAAGAACCCCTATTTGCTCAAAGCAAAAGGACTGTCCAGCCCTCGTGATTTAGTCAAAACGATTCTGGACGCCTTTCTATCCCCCCAAGAGGAAACCATGCTGGGGGGATTCTTGGAGGGATTGGCTGTGTTTACGGCGGAAAAAGCACAAGGGGCCAAAGGGAAGTCCAGCACAACAGGTTTGGACATCGAAATGGACAAGGCGGGTATCCGCTATTTTGTGGCCGTCAAATCCGGCCCGGCATGGGCGAACAGCAGCCAGATCGCCAACATGCGGGAAAATTTTAAATTGGCGGCTAAGGTCTATCGGCAAAACAAAGACGCCCTGCCCGTGCTTTGCGTGAATGGGTGCTGCTACGGAAAACAGGCAAAGAAAAGTGAAGACAAAGGCGATTATTTGAAACTGTGCGGCCAACGGTTTTGGGAGTTCATTTCCGATGACCCAGAATTTTACATAAAAATTGTTGAGCCGATTGGGCACAAAGCCAAAGAACGCAACGCGGAGTTTCTGGCTCAATACGAGCTTGTCGTTGACGCCTTCACCGAAGTATTCAGAAAGCATTTTTGCGGCCCGGACAATCTCATTCGTTGGGATGCGCTGGTGGAGCATTCGAGCCAAGCCCCGGCAGGTTAGCGGTCGGCAGATGTAATCCCATCACACACGCCCCCCCCCGGTTGCGGGCGGCTCTTTTCCATGTTTGATGAGGGGCCACATTTGGTCCCAAAGGAATGGGCGGCTGAATTCGCCGTAATGGCAGCGGATGCAGTCGCCGGCGGCCAGCGGGCGGAAGGTAAAGTTGACAGAGGCGTCGCCCTGGCGCTGGCGAATATGCAGGCTGCCGGGGCCGTGACAGCTTTCGCAACCCACATCCACCAGCCGGGCCGCCCCAAACTCGCGGCGATACCCCGATGCAGTGCCGAAACCGACCGTGTGGCATCCGATGCACTTTGGATCGGCTTCCGCGTTGCGCCCCGTCAACGTCGCAAAAGCGCCCGCGTGCGCCGAGGCCTTCCACGCCGCCGCCGCGCCCGGATGGCAGGCGAGACATTGTTCCGTGCCGGCGTAACCCGCCGCCGTCCGCACGCCGGGAACCGCGTCCGCGGCGAGGTTGTTCGGATCGTCCACAGCCAGCCGGGTGCGGCGGATTTCCTCGCGGTAGCTTTGCATCAGGCCGCGGAGCGAAACGTCCTGCGGAATTGTGTCCTGTAGAAAACGGATTTCATTTCCGGCCGGTGCCGGCGGAGCGCCTTTGTGGAGCCGCAGCAGCAAAATTCCCAAGGCGCGCGATTCATTGGTCACGAAATAAACCAGGCTGCGGTTCTGCTTGCGCAGTTGCTGGGCGGGCTGGGTAACTTTGCCGCCGAGAATGACCTGGCACTCGTAGAATTCGTCCGCGAGCCGGGCGAGGGTGGCTTCGCCGGTGAAGGCCAGCAGCACAATCAAATCCGCCTTGCCGCGCAGTTCGCGCAGGCATCGCTCGACCGCAGGCTCCATGTCGCCGACGGCCAATCCATCGCCGGGATTTTCGGCCGCGCTGGGATCCAGAACGCCGATGATGGCCACGCGAAACGCGCCGCGCTGAACGAGGCGATAGGAATCAAAAACGGGCTGGCGGTTGGATTTGTCAAGCAGATTCGCGCTGAGGATCGGGACCGGCGAGTTCTTCTTGATGTCGCGAAGCTGCGCGGCGGTGAATTGCGCCTCGCGCCCGCCGATGTTCAACGCGTCGTAATTCATCGCCGCGAAGGCCCGCAGCACATAGCGATACTCGATCAAATCGTAATCCTCATGTCCGCCGATGGCATCGCCCGCATCCACGCGCAACGCGCCGGCCGGGGCGGCGGCATCGAGCACGGTTTTGAGCCGGGTCAATCCGCCGTACTGGCCGGCGAAGCAGCCGCACGGCTCCAGACGGCCGCGGGTGTCGCAAGTGAAATAGACCGGCAGCTCCAGCGCGGCCGGCGGCGGGGATTTGCCGCAGCCGGCGGCGAGCAGCATCAAAGCCAGGAGGGCGGCATCAATACAAAACCGCATAGGTGAAAACATTGACATTCACACGCGCCGGATCCTGGATTTCATCGCCGCCGCAACAGCAGCAGCCGCTGGCGTGTTCCACGTCGTTCAGCCCCTCCTTGGAATACACCAGCACCAGCCGCCCGTTGATTTCGAGTCCTTCCAGCGAAACCACAGTCCCGTGTTTCTCCGTCAGGCGGGAAATCGGATTCACAATGGAAAAAATCGGATGCGACATCGGGATTGGTTGGAGCGAGTATTCCGGGAAGCATACCTTGATCTCCTGGCGGAATGACTTGTCCCATTTCTCGTCCGAACAGCCGGGGCTGGCCAGAAGAAATCCGCCTTGCGTCAGATATTTGTGGAGCTGCTCGCGTTCCTTTTTGGCCAGCGAAAAACTTTCATTGCCCGAAATCACGCAGAACGGGTAATCGAACAGCGCCTCCGCGTCCAAACGCACGGGGCAGAAAGTCTTGTTGACCCGCAAATTGGTCTGCTTCGCAACGTCCGAGAGAAAATTGTCCGCGAAGCAAACCGAGCTTTGGCTTCCCGCGTAAATCAAATTGCCGCATTGCAGCAGGGTCAGGTCGGAATGGGGCGTAGGCGCGGACGGCTGCACGCCCGCCAACTGGCTCAACGCGGGAAGCGCGAGGAGGCAGAGGGCGGCGGCAGCGCGTCTGTAAAAGGCTTTTCGGAGGATGATTTTATTTTTCATTGGCGTAATGCGTCAGTGACGGAGGGTAAAGGTAGGGCGAGACTCTGTCGAGCCGTGACTCGATTGCGGATTGCGGATTTTGAACAGAAGGCAACGAAGATAACGAAGGGGGAAGGATCTCCTCCTTCGTTATCTTCGTTTCCTTCTGTTCCATTTCTCTCATGCGGATTGCGGATTCGGCGATACGGCGAGACTCTGTCGAGCCGTGACTTTTCCCCGACAAATCGAGTCACGGCTCGACAGAGTCTCGCCCTACCCACCAAGACTAAAGCACTACTCATTGGCGGGTTTCTCCTTTTTTGTGGTGATGGCCTTGAAATAGTTTTCGACGACATCGTTGTATTCCTCGATGACCGTTTCCGACGCGACGGCGCCGGACTGGCGGTTGACCGGGTTCAATCCTTTCATCGCATCGGATTTCTCGATTTCAGATTTGCCGTTGCCGGCCAAAGCGCCGTTTCCCCGGCCGGAGCGGCTGGATTGGCGGGAAGTCTTGCTGCCGTTGCGCGGGCTGGATTCGTTGCCGAGAACCTTCAAGGCCGAGCCGTCCGTCATCGCGTAACCCGAGGTTCCCATCTGCCCCTCGCCCTGGCTGCCGACAAGCCCGCGTCCCAGGCCGGAACCGAACTTCCGGCTGCGCGACATTTGCGCGAAATTGTTGTTCGGATTCAGGCGCTGCAATTTCAAATAATTGTCCAACTCGCTGCTCGAAGGACAGTTGCCCCCCTGACATTCGCTGAACATCTTTTCCATCTCGCCGCGCAGCCGTTCGGCCAGGTCGGAGGATTGATCGCCGCTGCCCGCAAGCATCCGGTCGGTCGCCTGTTGCGCGAGCGGTTGCAGGCGGCGCTCCCCGATTTGATCCGCCAAGTCGCGCCCGCTTTGCGCCGCCTTCGGAAAGAGCTTGTCCGCGGACCAGGCATCCGCGCGCAGCCTGTCCTGCAATTGGCCGAGCGCGTCCGACACCTGCTTTTGCGTGGACGCGAGTTCCTTCAAGGCCAGTTGATCCTCGCGGCTCAACTGGCCCGGACGGGCGTAAGCGCGGGATTGCGCGGCCAAATCCTGCTGCGCGCGGTAAAGGGATTCAAACAGGTTGAAATCCTTGATCAACTCCTGCATCTGATCCATGTCGTCCAGCGCCTGCACCGTCTCCTTTTCATCCTCTTCATGCACGCCGCTCAAGCGGGCGACCTGTTCGTCGGATGCTTTCTTCAAGGCCTCCAGCATGTCCGGCGTCAATTGGCGTCCGCCCTGCGGCGGCGAACTGCGCTGGGCGATTTCGCGCGTGGCGGCGTCATTGGTCCGCGTGCTTCCCCGGATATTGTCCGCCTGCGCGCGCAGCAATTGCTGCAAATCCGTTTCGACATCATAGAGCGGATTTTCGCGCACAAAATTTTCCATCCGCCCCGCCTGCTGATCGAGCTTCCGGTTCAACTCGTTTTGCCCGGCGGTGATTTTGTCCAATTGCGCAGCGAGCGCGTCGCGTTGTTGGGGGCCTGCTTTGGCGAGTTGGTCCTTCAGTTTTTGGGTTTCCTCGCCGATCTGCTTTTGCTGGTCAATCAGGGCCTGCAAATCGTCGTTGAGTTCCGCGTATTTGGCCTCGGCGTCGGCAATGTCGGTTTGTTCGCGCAGAAAATTATTGTAATCCTCGACGCTGATGACTTGCAGGCGGACCGTCTGGCTGCGCGCCGCGTGCGGCTCCGGCGCGTTGTCCAGCGCCTCGGCAAACAGCGTAATGACATCGCCGGGCTGGATGCCCAGTTCGCTGAAATTGAAAACAACGGTTTCGCGGCTGTCGCGGACGATGTTGGTATATTGGAAAACTATCGGGGCGGAAAAAACGCCGTTCAGACCGCGCTGCAGGCGGACTTCGCGCAGGCCGTAATCATCGCTCGCCTCAATCTGCGCCTGCAACTTGAAATCCATCGCCACGAACGAATCCTGCTCCGGGTTGGCCAAATGCACCTCCGGCGGCAGATCGTGCGTGACGGTCAGCGCGCCTTCAAAATCGTCCTGCGACGCAAGGCCGGAAATGTCGGTGATCGAAAACCGCATCCGGCCCGATTCGGCCGCGATGAACGAGCCGCTGACCTCCTTTTCCCCGGATTTTGCAAGGGCGATGCGTTGCGGCGGCTGGTCCCCGGCGGTCAGTTCCATTTCGCCTTCGCGCAAGGGACGGTTGGATTGCAGACGGAATCTGATTTCGCCGCCTTCCAGCGCCTGCACGGCCTTGAACGCGTAAGGCTTTTCCTCCGGTTTGATTCCGGTGTACTCCGGCGGGGCGATGCGGACAAAGGCCTTTTCCAACTGCGGCGTCAGCACCACGCCGACGCGCGCCTGCCTGGACTCAGTGGCGTAATCCTTGGTGTGCGCGAAAACGAGCAGTTCGCCGCGGATATTGTCAAGCAATTGATCGTAGCCCGCGCCGCTCTTGTCAAACATCGGCACCGTGACCGCCTGCTCGCGGCGCCCCGGCGGAAACGCCGTGAGGAAAACCTCCCTGGGCCGGTGGCCGGCGGCCTTGACCTTCACGACTAGCCCCTTGTCATAGGGCACGTTGGTTCCCTCCGGTCCCGGCTGGACGATCTGCAAACGGGTGAACGAATATGGGGGATGATCGCCAAACGGATCGGCGAAGCGCGCGATCTCGGTGGCCGAAACCCGGAACGCAAGCGCCAGCACCGCTGTGAAACCCAGCGCCACCCACGCGGCGCGTTTGAGCTGGCGGCCCAATTCCTCCGTGCGCGCGAGCGCCTCCACCGGCGTGGCGCCCAGTTCGGCGGTGTAATTTTCACCGCCAGCCCCGCCAGTTCGCGCGTCAGCGGCGCCAGCGACGCATCGCGGGTCTGCGCGCTGAGTTGCAGGAGGTTGATCAGGCGCGAGCCGAGCGCCGGGTCGCGCGTTTCCAGAAACCGCGCGATGTGCTCGAGACGGTTCCGCCGGACAAACGCGAGATGCCAGCCAAAACCCGCGAGCGCGCAAACGCCGGCGATCATGGCCAGCAACAGGCCCAGCCGCCAGCCCGCGTTGAGATGGAGAATGACATCGAGGACGAAAACCGAAAGCACAGCCGCGCAGGCGTATTTCACACTGCCGAGCAACAATTTCCCGCCCGCTTCCTTTTGATGCACGCGGTCGGCCGCGGCCAGGCGCTCCAGAATTTTTGGCGTATTCAGCATAAGCCCCACCGTCTTCGCAAAAACCAGTCCAGCCCCAACAATATCCCCGCCAGATAAAAAACCCAAGCCACATTCCACGCCGGGCGCAAGAGGGTCTTCGGCGTCTGGTCGGCTTTTTGGCTGCCCAATTCCGTCAGGAACCTCGGCAACTCGCCCGCTTCGATCAGCCGCCCGCCGCTGCTTTCACACAGCCGCCGCAGATACAGGGTGTCCGTCGCCACCTCGGTTTCCTCCAGATTCTCGGTGAACACAATGAAGCGGGATTCCTGCGTCGTGCCGTCCGGCAGCGTGACCGTGGCGCGGTAACGCCCGGCGCGTTCGGGCAGAAATTCCGCCGCCAGCCGGCCCATGCCTCCCGGAACGGGTGTGAGATTGACACGTCCGGCTTCCGCCTCGCCGAAATGGATGGTGACCGGCGCCGACATCAATTTCGGATCCGGCTGGCGCAACACCAGGCGGAAATAGACCTTTTCGCCGAGCAAAATGTTGGCGGAATTCGGGCGAAATGAAAACTGCCGGTTCGGGATAAAATCGCGTCCGGCCAGCAGCCACAAGACCATCTGATCCCAAAACCGGTCGAACGGCGAATTGGCGCCCTCGGCCTTGGACGCCAGCGCCCAGCGCCACAGGCCGGCCACGCCCAGGCTCACCACTTGCCCGCGCCCGTATCGCCGGTGGATGATCGCCGCTTCCGGCGTCGGATCCTCCCGGCCCGTCGCCACGGCGAAGGTCGAGGCCAGCGGCTTGGTTTCCTGCGGCGTTTTTTCGTCCAGCAAATCCGGCAGCGCGTCCAGACCGCCCTCGCCGTCGTTCAACACGCGAAACGGCGATAGCGCGCGCCCCTCGGCGGTGACATCCAGATGAACGCGCGCGCGCGATTGGCCGCCCCACAAGACCGGTTCCAGCTCGCTGGCGGATTCATTCGTGAAGGCATGCCCGCGGCTGAAAATCACCGTGCCGCCGCGTTCGTTGACATATTGATCCAGCAAGGCAAGCCGGCCGGCCGCGTCCGTGGCACTGGCCGGCGGCGCATCGAACAGCGAATCCACCGACCGGCCAAGAATAATGACATCGTAAGCGGCGAACTGGTCCAGCGTTTGCGGGGCGCGCAGTTCGCCCGTGCCCGGCGTTTTGCGAATCGCCCGAACCCGGTTCGTGCCGTAGCGGATGAGCGCGTCCACGTCGAACTTGTCGTTCCGCATGAGCGACCGCTGCAAAAACGTCGTGTCCCAGTAAGGATCCCCCTCGGCCAGCAACACGCGGATTTGCTGGTCAATCACATTCAGGTAGGTGATCGCGCTGTTGTTGGCCGTGTCCGCTTCGTCCTCCAGCGGCGGCACGCGCACTTCATATTCGTACTGGCCGGTTTCCGGCTCGGTGACTTCAAATTCGACCGGCAACTCCTGAAGCTGCTGCGCGTTGACGCGCCGGGTCTGCGCAACCTGCCCCTCCCGCAGCAACTGCACGGTCAGGTCTTCCAGCTCGCAACCGATCAGCCGGAGCGTGGCGTTGATGCGCGCTTTTTGTTTGACATAGCAATACGGCTGAAATCCCGTAATGCGAACGGCGACGTCCCGCACCTTGCCTTGCTTGCCGAGCGCGACGGCGTAAATGGGCGCCTGGCGCTGGCGCGCCAGCGCGCCGGTTTTAACCGGGTTGACCAGTTCAAAATCATGGCCGTCCGTCAACAATACCACGGCGTTGACCGCTTCGTCATTGGCGGCCGCGCCCATCATCGTGCCGACGGATTTGTGGAACCGCGTGGTCATGCCCGCCGGCGCAAGGTCCAGAACGGATCGCTGCACCGGCCGCGCGTCGTCGCTGAATTCAAACAAACGCACGAGCGGATCGGACGCCGCGCCATTTTGCCCCACCGCGCCGGCCAAGTTCCGCTGCCAAGCTGCCACGGCAAGATCGGACGGCTTGCCGTTTTGCCCCACCGCGCCCGATTCGAGCAACAGATTCCGGGCGGCGTCGAACCGGGTTTTTCCCCCGGCATCGCGCTGTTTCATGCTCAGGGAGCTGTCCAGTCCGATCAGCGTCACGCGGTCCCGCGTCGGCGGCGGCAGAAACTCGCGGCGGGACGGCTGGAGGAGCAGCGCCAGAACCAGACCGAGGCCCGCGACGCGAAAACAGAGCAGCGCCAGATTGCGCCCGCGCCCGATGGACCGGCCGACGCTCCAATAAATCCGCACGGTTAAAAACAACAACACCGCGGCGAGCAACGCCAACAGCGGCGCCGGCAGAACCGGGTCAAAAAATAGCTCAGTCGCGGGTGTCATGCCGGCCTCCTTCGCAGGATGAATTGGAAGCCGCTTTCCAGCAGCAGGAACGCAAGCGCGCCGAAAATGAACCAGTGGAAGACCGGCTTGCCGCGCGCCAGTTCGTCGTAATCATCGCCGCCCGCGACCAGATGCGCCTCGTGGTTGTCCGCAAATTCCGCCGGCAGAAGATTCATGTCAATCGGCCGCAGATCGGATTGGTCCGTCGCGGCGTTGACGGCGAAGGCATAAGTCGGGCGCGGCGAGCCGAGAGTGTAAAAGCCAAGCTGGTCGGGCGTGAAGAGGAGACTGCACCGCTCCCCGTTCAACTCGCGCTTGGTAATGACCGCCGAGCCGGCCGGGTTCAGCAGGTCGCTGCGCATTTCGCTGCGCCAAATCTCCGTCTGCAACGTTTCGCCGATGGTGTGCGAGGCCGGCGGCGGCTCGGATGTGGCCAGGGCTTTCACCAACTCCTGCATCCACGCGGGAAAAATCCGCTGGCGGGCGAGGTTGCTCGAAAATTCGCCGGCGGAAAAATTCAGGAGCAACAGCGTGCCGAGTCCGTGATGCAGCGCGGCCATCGCCGGGGAGCCGTCGCCGTATTCCAGCAGCACGCCGCCGGCGCTGGTCGCGCCGGCCTGGTAATAGTCGTAAAACTCCAGCAGCGCGAGGTCCTGGCGCGCGTTGCCCTGGAATAATTTCAGGTACGGCGACTTGAAATCGCCGCGCGCGATTTGCTGCGCCCCGGCCGTGATGTTGGTCGCGATGTTCCGGCGGGACAGCCGCATCGGCATCGAGTTGGCGCCGGTGATTTTTTCCAGCGCGGCGAGGTTTTCCGCATCCGCCGGGCCGTCCAAAAAATAGACCAGCCCGCCGCCGCGAAACAGGAATTTCGCCGCCGCGTCGCAGGCTTCCGGCGTCAGGCGGCCGGCCTGCGTAAAGAAGATCTTTTCCACTCCGGCCAGGCGCGCCGGTGTCAGCTCGGCGGAGGATATGATGCGCGGCAGGAGCGAGCCGGCTTCGTTGGCGAACGGGTTGAGCGCGGTTTTGAGAAAATAAGCGCCGTTGCGGCGGTCCTCCGGCGCATCCGTGACGAGCAGCACCTCCTCCTTTTCCAGAACCGATAGGGTCAGATAAAAGTGGTTGTCGTACTCGAGCGCGTCCGGCGGCAGACGCACTTCGCAAAGATGAACTCCCGGCTCCCCGACGGATACCGGCACGGTGACTTTTTCCTCCGACCACGGCGCGGCGGAAACTTCCCGGTCAAAACTGAATTTCCTGTCGAGCGTCACCGTGACGCGGCCGGCGAACGATTCGGCGCTGAAATTGCCGATGGAAATTTCCAGCGGCACCGTGTCGCCGGCGAGCATTTGCGTTTGCGAAGGCCGCGCGTCCACAATCGCGCGGTTGTCGCGCCGGGCCGGCCCCGCGTCCACGAAAAACAGTTTCGCCGCCGGCGGCAGCATCAGGAAATTCGCGCTCGCCCATTTCTTGCGCGCAAAATCGGAGATGTAATAAATCTCCGGCCGCGCCGCCGCCTGGCCGATGAGCCGCGCCGCCGCCGTGTTGGCGAGGTTGACATCCGCGCGGCCCAGCCCGGGCTTGCGCAGGTCCAAAAACCGTTTCGCCCCGGCGATGTCCTTGGAAAACGACATGAAGCACGAGGTCAATTCCGGTTCCATGAGCAGGATGTTCACGGTGTCCCGCGCGGCGAGCGAATCCATCAGCTTGCCCGCCTCGTGGACCGCGCGCTCGCGCGACGCCGGGCCGTCCCCTTTGTGCTCCATGCTGACCGAGTGATCGAGCACGATCAAAATCTGGCGTCCGGTTTGCACCGCCGGATTTGAGCCGAAACGATTCAGCACCGGCTGAAGAAACGCCAGCAGCAGCAGCAACAAAAAAACCGTCCGCAGCAGCAACAAAATCCAATGCCGCCACCGGTGCAATTTCGAGCGCCGCGCCACCGTCGCGCGGATCAGCTCGATGGAGGGGAACTGGAAGCGGCGCGGAAAGCCCTTGTTGAGCAGATGCAACAGCAGCGGCAGCCCGGCCAGCGGGATCAATACTGCAAACAGGGCTGGACTCAAAAAGGTCATGCGTCACCGATGGGAAAAGATGTTCACCTCTTCGGTAGGGCGGCGCTGCTGCGCCGCCCATGAATTTAGGGCAGAGCGGCAGCTCTGCCCTACCGTGAATGTGGAGCATTTTGTCATGCGTCACCGATGGGAAAAGTGGTTTTTGCCGCGAAAGCCAAGATAGGCCTCGATGGCGTCCAGATACGGGCGGTCGGCATGCACCAGCGCATGGCTGATGCCGCGGCGGTCCGCCTCGCGACCCAGGCCGTCCGCCCGGCGCCGCGCCGACTCGCGATATGCGGCGCGGATTTCCTCCGGTTCCACTTCGACCACCTCCTGCGTTTCCATGTCCTGAAATCGCGCCGCGTGGGCCGCGGGCAAATCCAGTTCGTCGGGATGGACGACATGCAGAAGGAGAACTTCATACTTCCGGTGCAGGAACCGGCTCAGCGCCTCGAACGTTTTGTCCGTGTCATCCCAAAAATCGGACAGCACCACCAGCCATCCGCGTTTCTTGAACAACAGACTGCACTCGGCCAGCGCGGCGGCGGTCCCCGTGCGGGACGCCGGCCGGACCCATTCCAATTCGCTGACCAGTTCGTGCAAATGGCGGCGCGTGCCGCCCGGCGGAAGGAAACGCTCCAATTTCTCGGCGAACAGCGCCAGCGCGGCCTTGTCGCCCTGATGAATCATCAGATACGCCAGCGCGGCGGCGATTTTTGCGGCAAGAATATATTTCGAGTCGCGGTTGCCGCCCGCGTAATTCATCGAACCGCTCACGTCCACCAGCAGATACATCACCATGTCCGTTTCGGCCTCGTCTTGGCGGACGAACAACTTCCGCGAACGGCCGTAAGCGTGCCAGTCTATCCGCTTGGCATCGTCGCCTGGGATATATTCCTTGTAGTCGGCGAACTCGACCGAGGAACCGCGATGGGGCGACCTGTGTTTGCCGGCGAAATACCCTTCCACCGTCGAGCGAGCGAACACGAGCAAGTTCCCAAACCGCTCCAGTTCCGCCGGGGAGAGCAGCGTCCGCCCGACCGGCTGACCGCGGACTTGGGCCAGCAAGGAAGGCACGTTGCGCGACCGGGGCGGCGGCGGCGGGACCGCCCTTCCCCGGTAGGGCGGCGCTGCTGCGCCGCCCAAGAACTCGCGCGAGCCAGGCGGCGGCGGCGGGACAGGAATCACCGGCGGCACACGGAAGAGCGGCGGCGGGCGAATGTCTTCCGCCGACATCGGCTTGTGTTCGCGCGCGCCGCTGTTTTCCGGGGTTGAATCGCTCATGGGTTTCCAGTGGAAGGAGAGCGCGGGCAGTCAATAAGATTGTTCCTTCACCGCGTTCAATATGCTCTGCACCACGTCGCGCGATTTCTTGCCGGCGCCGGTCGCGCGGTAGTTGGTGATGACGCGGTGCTGCAACACATGCATGGCGACTTCGCGCACCTCGGAGGTTTCCGGGCTGATCTTCCCGTTCAACAGCGCCAGCGCCTTTGCGCCGAGGATCAAATACTGCGACGCCCGCGGGCCGGCGCCCCACTCCACAAAATCGTGCGCGGCCTGCGGCGACTCCGCGTTGCCGGGCCGGGTCGCCACCGCCAGCGACACCGCGTAATCAATGACGTGGTCGGAAACCGGCGCGGCCAGCACCAGGCGCTGCACCCGCAACAAATCATCCGCGCTGACCGTCGGCATGAGCGCCGGCGTTTCCCGCAGCGTCGTGCGTTTGACAATTTCCATTTCCTCGCTTTTCGCCGGATAATCCAGGCAAAGCGAGAACATAAAACGGTCCAACTGCGCTTCGGGCAGCGGATAGGTGCCCTCCTGCTCGATGGGATTTTGCGTCGCGACCACCAGGAACGGATCGGGCAGCGCGCGCGACTGGCCGCCGATGGTGACCTTGCGCTCCTGCATCGCTTCGAGCAGGGCGGCCTGCGTCTTGGGCGGCGTGCGGTTGATTTCGTCCGCCAGAACCAGGTTCGCGAAAATCGGGCCGGGCTGGTATTCATGCTCCAGCCGCCGTTCGCGTTCCTGCAAAATCTCCGAGCCGATGATGTCGCCGGGCATCAAATCGGGCGTGAACTGGATGCGCTTGAAACTCAGTTGCAGAATTTCCGAAAGCGTGCGGACGATGAGCGTCTTGGCCAGCCCCGGCACGCCGATCAGCAGGCAATGACCGCGCGCGAACAAGCTGGCCATGAGCAGCCGCACGATGTGATCCTGGCCGACGATGACCTTGTTGAGTTCCTGGGTAATGCGGCCATAAAGCGCGCTGACCTCCTTCGGTGAGATTTCATTCATTTGAGCCGCCGATTTCTTGTCCGGCAAGGTGGTTCGAGCCGTTCGAACACCTGCGCCGGACTACGAGACGCAGTTAAACAGCAAACCGGCCTGGCAGCAATGAGAAATGGACGAAGACATTTCAAGCGGGCGCAGCACAAAGTTCTTCATGTCTTCGGTAGGGCGGCGCTGCTGCGCCGCCCAAGAATTCAGGGCAAAGCGGCAGCTCTGCCCTACCGTGAGGCGGGGTCAACCCATCGTTTGGTTCGTTTTCAGGGCTTGGCGCGGGATGCGAGTTGCTCGCGGATGGCACTCAGCAGCTTTCTTCCGTGTCCCGGATTGCCGCGCTTTTGGCACGCCACAAAACGGGCTTCCGCCTGGCGTTCCGCGATGACGTGGGTGACAAAGTTGTCAAACAACCTTTGCACACTCGTGCCGCTGGATCGCGCCGCGCCCAGCAACGCTTTGTGCCGTGAATCGTCACAGCGATAAGGAATGGTCTTCATTTTGACTTTGCCTGCATGGGAGCGAGGCGCGTCGAGTCGGAATGCGGCGGGACGAACGGGGAACTTCCCGGCAATTGCGGATCTCCTGTTTAACGCAAAGGCGCGAAGGCGCAAAGACGGAATCCCGATTCCGAATCGGGAGCGTCTTTGCAGTGCTATTCCTGAGAATTGCGCATTTTTGGCAAAATTTCCCGAACGTCTTCCCCAATGACAAATGACAAATTTTCAATGACCAATTCTCAATTCAGACTCGGCGTTTTGGTTGCGGCTTGCCGCGCTGCGTCTTTGCAGTGCAATTTCAGAGAACTCTTCATTTTTGGCAAAATTTTAGGCGGCCAGTTTAGTGAGTTGATCGACGTCCGCCTTGCGGGCCGCCAAGAGGGCGGTAATGGTGGTTCTTCCTTTGTCGGTGACAACATACCGATGGGTGCCGCTGACTTTGGCGATCAAACCGTGAGCGCGGAACAGGCGCAACCGGCGTCCGATCCATCCCATGCGGCGTTTGGTCTCTTGCTCGTCGCACCGGCTGGTAAAATAGGACTGGCGAATGTCCCGGTTGCGAAAGCCGTTCAGCGCAAATTGCCCTTGGTTGACCAACTCCAACAGGCTTCCGTCCTCCGGAGCCCAAGGATTGAGACCGCGATAGCGGCGGCTGGCTTGCGTGAGAGGCTTGCAGCACTTTTGAACCCATTGGAACAGGGGAACGGTTCCGCTGGCGCAACCCAAGGCTTGCAGATAACGCTCATTGGCTCGGTGGCAGATTTCGGCCCGGCGTTGCATGTCGGCCACTCCACGCCGCAAAGGCAGCCAGCGCTTGGCCTCTTTGGGCCGGCCTTCGGGTCGGCGCCAGGTTTTGAATTCCTCCGGGCGCACCACGGTCGTTTCCACCCGGAGCACCCAGCCTTGCTTGTCGTAGAATTTGATCGAGTTGCCATTGAGACTGTGTTTGACCCGAACCCCCTCCAGCCGCCGCTTGGTGTCACTGATGATTTCGCCCTGGAACTGTCCGTAAACCTTGCCGGTGCTGATCGGCACGTAGCGCCCCAAAAAGCGCATCACGTCGGCGCAGGAAAAGGAACTGATGGCGTGATGCACCAGGCTGGGATAGAGGCGGGCCAAACTGTCCGGGTCTTGGAACATGACGTCGGTGGCATATTCGCTCTCCGAGGCGCTCCAATAGTATTTCAGGTTCAGCGGCCGGCAGATGGAGCGATGCAGCGGATGGACCTGATCCAACAGCCTGCCCAACTCTTGGGGCCAATCGGTTTTCAATTGTTGGTCCAGCAGGGCCTGGGCGCGCTCCAAATCGGCCACCCGCAAGAACGTGTTCTCTTTCTTTTGATAGGCCACGCCCGCTTGGTCCAACTGTTTTCCCAGCCAATGGCGACCGTTCAGACACACGTCTACGCGGAAGGGAAACCAGGTTTGCAGCCGCAGATGCATGAAGCCGAAGGTCGGATGATCGAAATAGAAGTAGAGATGGCCGCACTTGCGCGCCTGGACTTTGACTTCGATGTGCTTGGTTTGGGGATTGCGCACCACTTGAAAGGACATGCAAGGTTCGACGCAGTTGAGAATGGCGATCAATCCACCGGTGATTTTATCGCGGGCGGCAATTTTGCGGGCCAGGTCCTCCTTGCTGGTCTGGCTGGACGGGACAAACAGAAAAGGCCGGCCCGCCTTTTCCGCCAAAGCCCTGGCCTTGTCTTTGACCGCTTTGGTGGTGCGCTCGACCAACTGGCCGAAATCCTTGATCAGAATGTGGCAGGCGTTCAAGTACGCCTCCATCACCTGAGGGCCATACAACTGCCGCAAGCTTCCCCTCATACGCAACCGGTCAAAGCCGGAAAGAACTCCTTGAATGCAGGAGGCGTGTTTGTGTACAAAAGCGTTGGAAGCGCCGTCATGGATAACAGGTTGTTTTTGCATACATCCGATATTATCCAGACCGGACGGCGTTTCCACTCTCACATGGGCCTCCTCCAGCATGGAAACTTGAACCGTGAACCAGCCCGGCGCCTCATCCGTGAAATCCGTGAAATCCGTGGTGGTCTTCTTTTGGTTGCGGCGTCAGCCGCGCCAAGCCTT
>Ga0182027_10003661_pt1 | contig 24171 bp, 23 predicted proteins | sample 712E1DmetaG_FD_121300 | JGI IMG/M metagenome (GOLD analysis project Ga0182027, IMG submission 121300) | Permafrost microbial communities from Stordalen Mire, Sweden - 712E1D metaG (Illumina Assembly) | ecosystem: Environmental > Terrestrial > Soil > Wetlands > Permafrost | place: Sweden... | reverse complement strand
CCACCGTTTCCATTTTCCCATTAGCGGAAGTGTATCACCCATCACCCGGATTGACGGTGATTATTATTCAGTTAACCCCCTTGCTTTGCGCAAAATGACTGAAATATTCTGCCTGAACAAAAGGGAATTCACCATCATGTCAAACCCCTTGTTTGGAGATGTTGTGATGACTGAAGTAGGTGCAACCATGGTAGGAAGTATCGTACAAACTTATAAGGGGAATTTTGTAAAAAAGGGGGAAGAGAAAGGGTATTTCAAATTTGGGGGTTCCACGGTAGTGCTGCTGTTTGAAAAAAACAAAATTCGCATCGATGAAGATTTATTGATTAATACTTTAAAAGGTTATGAAACTGTGATCAAAGAAGGAGAAAGAATTGGTGTATCGATGATTAATCCAACAGTTTCGAGGTAGGGATTAATTGGTTGGTTTGGGACTGCAGAAACTAATACGATTGACTATTCCTCGGCCGGTATAACAAGACCAGTATTGGTAGACATGCAATTTTAACCCAAGCGTATAGATCGTCGGTTTCGTTCATTCGTGCTGATCATCCCCGTTGGCGCGCGTCTGTGACGCGTGCCTCATCAACGTTTGTTTGTAACGAACAGACATCAAGCTTAACCGAACCTTTCGCTTTCGCGATTAAACATCGATCTTGAATATTGAACAGTTTTGAAAGGCCCGTCAAAGACGTGCAGTGATTGGGCACGCGTCACAGACGCGCGCCAACCGGGGCTGATAATCGTATAGTATAAACATGGAAGAAAACGGCTTAAAGATGGCGTATGGTAAAGGATTTGAAGTGATAAGGGTGGAAACTTATGTAGGAATTTGTGTAGGAAATGAAAAAGGGTTTCAGTTTTTGAATCCTGAAACCCTTGTCCCTTTTGCTCCCCTAACTGCTCAAAGTTGCAAGCAGTTGAATTAGTTTCCCCGTTGGCGCGCGTCTGTGACGCGTGCCTCATCAAGGTTCGTTTGTAACGAACAGACATCAAGCTTAACCGAACCTTTCGCTTTCGCGATTAAACATCGATCTTGAATATTGAACAGTTTTGAAAGGCCCGTCAAAGACGTGCAGTGATTAGGCACGCGTCACAGACGCGCGCCAACCGGTAGAACTGCTTACAGAAACAGGATTTATTATAATTTCCAGATATGCAGTAAGTTTGATTATCATAATACAAGATTTTGGGATATTTCAAAAGAACTTGAAAGATCCTATCAAAAAATAAAAAAAAGCCATTATCAGGGGGAGGAAACAAGGCTAATCAGAAGGATTCATTTTCTTGAACAAAAAATGGAATATCATGATTATGGAAGATTTGCCATTATGCCCAAATGGCTTCAGAAGGCAATGAATACAAATTTTTTAATCTGAAAGGGGCAATTAATTAGGTTGTTTTTTATTGATCTCCTCCTTTAATTTCGAAAAGAGCTCAATCCATTTATAACACATCTCTTTTGTTTTGAAGGCAATACCAAAACCATGTGTGCCTAATACAGAATCCTTATAATCAGAACCATTTACAATAAAGCAAGGTCCGTCAGGTGTACAGCTGAAAAGTACAGAATGATGATAATTAAACTGGGAATAATAATGATATGTTGCAGCTACTTGATTAATTGGCATTTGTACTTCTCCAAGATCTATAATCTTTTCAGATTTGTTTAATAAAAGATTTTCCCTGGGAGTATTATCCACGGGATTTTGTTTATAGTATAGATTAAATGCCGAAAAAGCCTTATCAAGATTTGTTTGTGAGAATGCAAATGACAAAGAGGAAAAAAAAATAAGAATTGTTATAGATGCCTTCATGACTTGTTAATTAAAAGGTTAGAAATCAGGACCAAATATAAGTTAAATATCAAAAATTATAGAAAAACCACATTAATAGTTAATATTTGATTTTGTATATTTGTTAAAAAGCACTTTTCCATGAAAACAATTATTTTGTTTTTCTGTTTGGGATTATTAACTCTGAAAGGCTTTTCACAGGAATTCATTATCAGCCCTGAAACAAATAAAATACTGATTAAAGAAGTGATTGCTTTTGACAGCATTAAGGCTGATGATCTTTATTTAATATCAAAAGAATGGTTTGTAAAGACCTATGTATCTTCCAAAGATGTAATTCAACTTGATGATAAAGAATCCCAAAAAATAATTGGTAAAGGAGATAAGCACATTCACTCAACAGTTTATGGGTATTGGGATATAATAATGGCATACACTATTTCCATTTCAATCAAGGATTATTAGGTTAAAATTGAAATGACTGATTTAACTTACAGCTCACCTCTTCCAGGTTATTATACATACTATGCAGAAGACAGAATTGCAGATTACAAAATAGATTCAGGAACCAAAAAGGATATTAAACTCAATAATGAACTCAAGCAACAAACATTGGATTCCTTCAATACATTAAAAGAAAGTTTGAAGAATAGTATTAAGAATCATTCATCAAGTATAAACTGGTAAAGAATTAACATATTCTGTACTATACTAAAAACCAACAACCCATGAACTCATCATCTAAGGAAATAAAAGTTTATATAATAGAATCTCAGAGTGATATGGAGCTTCTTGCCGGTAGAAACGAAGGTAGGGGGTTGTCTTCCATTCTGGATTTAATCGGGATAAGAAATCAATATTATCAGGTCATAAATACTGATACTCTTAGAGAAGCTTTTAGTAGAATTTCTCAAGATATAATTGCAAATAAACTAACAACACAAATACATCCTCTTCCAGGAGAAATTATAGTTCCTTATTGTCATTTCTCATGTCATGGTAATAAAGAAGGGATTGGACTTACAAATAAAGAATTTTTGAATTGGGTACAACTTGCTGGGCTAATAAAAAGTGGTATTACCGATAAAATAGGATATTTAACCTCGGGTGGATTAAAGGTTTCACCCCTCTATTTATCATTTTCTTCATGTGAAGGTTATCATGCTTCAGCCATGTCAGATATTTTTGATGAAGGTATTTATACTGGATTAGTTGGACCAACAGAATATGTAGATTGGTCGGATTCGCTGTTAGCATTCAGTATTTTTTATCATAACATGTATTACAAGGAAATGCCAATGGGCATTTTAGATCGCATAAATGGAATAATAGGAAAGGAAAAAGTATTTAAAATGTCTCTTAGTAAAAATGGAGCAATAATAGGTGGGATCATTAATGAATAGGAAAAAGTTTCTGTAATGTTCAGCAGGAATGAATGAAAAAGGCTTGAAATTATACTCTATTAAGCCTTGAGTTTACTCCCAGAAGGCATTAATCAAAGCAATAGAAAGATAGATTTTTGTTAGTTATGTGTTAGCTATAAAAAGCAAAAGCCCTGTATCTGTTTGATATACAGGGCTTATTTTGCTTCTTTTGGCTCCCCAGACTGGACTTGAACCAGTGACCCTCTGATTAACAGTCAGATGCTCTAACCAACTGAGCTACTGAGGAATTCTATTCTTTATTTTATTTCTCATTGACCCTCTGATTAATCCCGAGTTCTCGGGACTCTAACCAACTGAGCTACTGAGGAAGATTTTTGGGATGGCAAAATTACGATTTATTTTGAATAAACCAAAACGACTACAAATTCCGATCACATCACAATCACCTTGGCCCCCTTGATCTTCCGCTGCTTAATATCCAGGATTGCCTGGTTGGCATTTTCAAATGAATAGATTTCCAGTTCCGGCTTTAACGACATTTCAGCCGCTATCCGGACAAATGACTTCACATCCTCGCGGGTCACATTGGCCACACTCTTAATCTCTTTTTCCATCCAGAGATGTCGGGAATAATCGATTTGAACCAGGGATTCTTTGTCCCCTGACTCTTTTCGGATTGCATTTATCACCAACCGTCCCCCGGGTTTCAGACATTCGAGTGCATGGACTACGGGTGACCAAACCGGAGTAGTATCTATGATCGAATCGAGAAGGCTGGGCGGCTTGTCTGTTGTATCGCCGGCCCAGTTTGCACCCATTTCCAGTGCGAATTTTCTTTCTTCCAGGTTGCGGGCAAACACATAGACTTCAGATTGGGGATATTGGAACCTGATCAGTTTCAACACCAGGTGCGCCGATGCGCCAAATCCCGTAAGCCCGATTGTTTTTCCGTTGCTTATTCCCGACAGGGTAAGGGAGCGGTAGCCAATAGCACCAGCACATAACAACGGGGCCGCTTCGGCATCGGTATAAAAACCAGGGATCGGATAAGCATAATTTTCAGGAACAACCATGTATTCGGAATAGCCGCCGTTGACATCCCTTCCTGTTGCCTGAAAATCCGCACACAGATTTTCGTTCCCCGAAAGACAGTACTGACATTTCCCACAGGCCGAATAAATCCAGGCAACCCCAACCCGGTCACCTTTTTTGTATTCAGATCCCGTTCCACAGGTTTGCTCCACCATTCCTATAACCTGATGTCCGGGAACCATCGGAAAATAACCCGGAGGCGTGCGCCCTTCGATCTCATCGATCTCGGTATGACAAACCCCGCAGGCACTCACTTTTATCAACAGTTCCCCTTCCTGAGGTTTCGGCTTGGGAAGTTCGACCAGCTTCAAAGGATTGCTTTCAGTATTCAGGTCACAGATCTTTTCAATAATCCAGGCTTTCATGATGTAAAGTTAACGTCTCCCGGGGGAAAATCCCTGTTAACCGAAACAGAAATTCAAAATATGTAAAAAGGAAATACCGGACTCACTTCTGTTGAACAATCTAATATTGATCAACGCTTGCCTGCCGGCAGGCAGGAATTCTGAATTCCGATCTTACTTCAAAGATCGTTGATCGAATGTTCGAGTATTCTTTCTGACTACCAGATCACAACCCGGTCGGCCTCAGCGACAGCCATTTTTCCATTACATCCGAACGCATCCGAAAACTCCTTTATCTGTGCCAGGGTGGCGTTGATACGCCAGCGGGCCGGAGCGTGTTCATTGGTCTGAACCTGGCTGATGAGGCTTTCTTTGGTCATATTTTCATGCCACACCTGTGCCCAGCCCAGGAAAAATCGCTGCTGCCAGGTAAACCCATCAATGGGTTCCGGCGCTTTCTTCCCTTCCATCGATTTCACAAGGGCATAGTACCCCAGCGTCAATCCTCCAAGATCGGCAATGTTTTCGCCCAGGGTGAGTTTCCCGTTGATTTTAAATCCTTTGATGACTTCAAATGAATCGAAATACTTCTGAAGCCGCTCACCAAGTGTGGCAAAATTTTTCGCGTCTTCGGGAGCCCACCAGTTGTTCAGGTTTCCTTCTCCGTCGTACTGCGCACCATGGTCATCAAAACCGTGCGTCATCTCATGCCCGATCACGCTGATGATCCCGCCGTAATTAATGGCATCGTCGGCATCAGGATTAAAGAACGGGGGTTGAAGAATAGCAGCCGGAAACACGATTTCGTTATTATTTGAATTATTATAGGCATTGATGGTCTGGGGCGTCATCATCCATTCCGATTTGTCGACAGGTTTGCCTGCTTTATCAATCATATCGTTATGTTCCCACAAATTGATGTTCATCATGTTTTCTATCAGCTTATCGGGCTGGATGTCGATGGTGGAATAATCTTTCCATTTATCAGGGTAACCAATCTTCCAGGTAAACTGGGAAAGCTTTTTCCTGGCTTTTGCTTTCGTTGCTGCGCTCATCCAGGTGAGTTTTTCAATGCGTTCCCCATATACCGTCCGCACATTCTCGATCATCCCGGTAACTTTTTTCTTGGATGATTCCGGAAAATATTTGGCGGCAAAGAGTTTTCCCAATGGCATCCCCAGCCTGTGGTTTACACTCATGATCGCACGTTCTGCGCGGGGGCGCTGTTCTTTTACCCCAAACATGACAGTATTGAAAAAATGAAACGATTCCTTATTGAACTGATCAGACAATCCGCCGGCAAAGCCCGAAAGGACCTGCCACTTGTAATAGATTTTCAATACATCCAACGGGGTTTGTTTAACCAGCAGGTTGAGGTTTTTCAGGTAATCTTTATTCCAAACGATCACCGTGTCGGTCTTCAGTCCGTAGTTTTTATAATACCCGGCCCAATTGATCCCTGGCGCCAGTTTCTGAATTTCGGTAAAGGCGATTTTATTATAAATCTTAACAGGATCGCGCATTTCGAAATTTTTCAGCTGTAACAGGGCCATTTTGGTTTCGAAGGCAAGGATGGTTTTTCCCGGATCGTTCACTTTCCAACTTGCCATTGCAAACATTTTATCGACATGTTTTACAAATTCCGCCCTGATCTTCACCATTGCTGAATCCATATTATCATAATAATTTCGGTCACCCAGCGACAACCCGCCTTGTCCCATGTAAATAGCATTCATTTTGCTATTACGGTCGTCGGCGTTGACATATACCATGAATGGGCTGCCGACATCGTATTTTGCAAGGTCGCCAGCCAGTGCAACCAGTTCCGATGCATCCTTCGCGGCATTGATCTTATCAATCATGGGTATGATCGGGGAAATACCTCGTTTTTCAATGGTTGCAGTATCCATATAGGAGTGGTAGTAATCAGTAATGAGTTGTGCCTCGCTTCCCTTTTTCAGATCTTTCTGGTTCAGGAGGTCTTTGACAATCCCCTTGATCTTCACTTCACGGGTTTCTTTATCGAGGATATTAAATGCACCCCATGCACCTTCGGTCGAAGGGATCGGGTTGTGTTTTTTCCAGTTTCCGTTAGCAAACTGATCAAAATCATCACAGGGTTTTGCTGTGGAATCAAGGCCGGAAATGTCAAAGGCCGGTACTTTGGATTCGGCATTCATCGTTTTGTTATTGTTGTTGCAGGAATAATTAAAAAAGAGCATCATCGCTGAAAACGCAACCATCAGCCAGGAAGGAGTTTTTTTCATGGGATAATATTTTGGATTTGATTGGTTGCCAAAATTAGAAGAAATAGACAATAAACCACAAAAAAATCGATGAAGACCGGGAAAATTTCGTGGAACCCCCTCGCCGGCACTATCAGCAATAATCCGGCAATGAGTCCGGCCATCAAAAAAGAAGGCCGGAAGAATGAAGCATATTACCTTTTTCTCCGCAGTTCGTAACGTTTTATGGTCTCTGCTTCTTTGCTTTTATCTGAGATAAAGAGGATCGTTTTTCCACCATCAAGTATGACGGGAAATTTATTCTGAATGGATCCTGTCAATAATTTTGCATGTGGAACTTTCAACTGGTGGTTTGCAAGATTCATCCTGTTTTCCAATACGTCTTTTTTCATTATCCGTTGTTTTATCTATCAAACACTTAATCCTTCTGCTTATCAAAACTTCTAAAAGATCATTTTAGTATCTGCAATTTATAAAGATACGGATAAATTTGATTATGATTGCAAAACGGATAAAAAAAACCGGAAAATTATCATCTCCTCTTTTTGATCCGGTTGCTTATATCCCTTCCTCCGGATGTAAATTTGTATGGATAAATTTATCAGAAAAATATGACAGAAAAAATGCCCGTACTTTTCCTGGGGCATGGCAGCCCGATGAACGCCATCGAAGACAATGAATTTTCAAGAGGATGGCAGGAAGCAGGAAAAACATTTCCGAAACCCCTGGCGGTAATGTGCATCTCTGCACATTGGGAAACAAGGGGAACTTTCGTAACCGTTATGGAAAAACCGAGAACCATTCACGACTTCGGAGGTTTTCCGAAAGAATTATATGCGGTGCAATACCCTGCACCCGGAAGTCCGGAATTGGCAAAGAAAATAAAAGGTCTCATCAAAAAAACAGAAGCCGGCCTTGATGAAAGCTGGGGCCTTGATCACGGTTGCTGGAGCGTGGTGAAACATCTTTATCCCGATGCTGATGTTCCGGTTGTACAGTTGAGCCTGGATTATACCCAGTCACCACAATATCATTATGACCTTGCTAAAGAGATTTCACCTCTTCGCAAAAATGGTGTTCTGATCATCGGCAGCGGAAACATGGTTCACAATCTCAGGATGGTTGCATGGGATAAATTAAATGATGCAGAATATGGATATGGCTGGGCCGTTGAAACCAGTGAACAAATGAAAAAATTTATCATCGACGGAGACCATCCATCACTGATAAATTATCCCTTGCGGGGAAATGCCTTTGATTTAGCCATCCCGACTCCTGAGCATTATTTGCCACTGCTCTATGCTTTGGCATTAAAGGAGAATAATGAAGAAGTGAGTTTATTCAACGATAAACTTGTCGGGGGTTCGCTGTCGATGACATCAGTGAAAATCGGTGAGTAGTAAATCTCCCATCCCTCATTTTCAATATTCATCTTAATCTTTCCATCTGTAACATTTATCGAGGGAAGGCGTCAATATATAGAATAAAATTTGTCGTTCCGGATGAATTTTCTTTCTTTGATTCAGATTCATGACTGATGAAAGTGCCGACTTCCTTTACCAGACTAAAATGGGCTGAATTTTTCCGGCCGCTTTTTGTCTTTTTCATTCTCTCCTGGATTAGCAGCACAGGAATCGCCCAACTTCAGCAATCCATTCCCGATTCACTCTTTAAGGCAAAAAAAACCATCCGGGCCATCCGCATTTCTACTCCGCCCAAAATTGATGCCATCATGGACGAGCCCTTCTGGAAAGATTGTCCGGTGGCGAGCGCCTTTGTCGAATACTCTCCCCGGAACGGAACAGTCCCGCCGGTTATCACCGAAGTACGGTTCGCTTACGATGACCAGGCACTGTATGTCTTTGCAGTCATGTTTGACCCGCATCCCGACAGCATCTGCAAGGAACTGGGAAGAAGAGACCAGGTCGAATCCCTCACCACCGACTATATTTCGTTCGATATATTGCCATACAACGACGGGTTGAACATGTTTGAATTCAAGGTCACGCCGAGCGGCTTGCAGAACGACTGTAAATATTCGGCAGTAGGCACCGACATTACATGGGATGCGGTATGGGAGAACGCCTCGAGAATAACAGACCAGGGCTGGGTGGCGGAGGTCAAATTCCCTTATTCAGCCCTGCGATTTCCAAAGATCGAAAACCAGGTCTGGGGATTCAACATGTGGAGGAATTTCCACCGGAGAAACGAATGGACAACCTGGTCGTGGGTGGATAATAAAGACAATAATATTTTCGGTTATTACGGGCAACTCGTTGGAATCAACCATATCAAGCCTCCCGTGCGACTTTCCTTTTCACCTTATATATCGGGGTATGCAGAGAAGACGCCGGAAAACAAAAACTGGTCTTATTTCCTGCGTGGCGGGCTTGATCTGCGTTATGGGATCAACGAAAGCTACACGCTTGATATGATGCTGATCCCCGACTTTGGCCAGGTGCAGTCGGATGACCAGATACTGAACCTGACACCGTTTGAGGTGCGCTATGACGAACGCAGGCAGTTTTTTACCGAAGCTACCGAAATGTTCAATAAATGCGGGATCTTCTACACACGGAGGATCGGGAGTATGCCGAGGAATTATAGTGCACCCTACGACAGCCTGAAAGCAAATGAGAAAGTGACAACAAACCCGGATGAAACAAGGATCATCAATGCAACCAAGATCTCCGGACGGAATTCGAAAGGGTTTGGCGTCGGATTTTTCAATGCCATGACCACCAATACCTGGGGTACCGTTCAGGATACTATCACCGGGACATCCAGGAAAATAGCCACCCAGCCCTTCACCAATTACAACGTCCTCGTATTTGACCAGAATCTGAAACACAATTCATATATCACGCTGATCAATACCAACTACTATACTCCGGATGACCATTACTCAGCCAATGTTACGGGTATTGAAACACAGCTCTACAACAAGAAAAGCATCTATGCATTCTTTGGCCGGCTGAATATAAGCCAGAAATATGAAAACAAAATCAAGCCTGATTTCGGACATGATTACTTAGTGGCATTCTTAAAGTCAGGAGGGAAGTTTCAGTTCCAGTTCGTCCGGGAAGAGATCGATAATCATTATAACCCGAATGACATGGGATTCCTCACCAACAATAATGAGGCAGTGAACCAGATGAGACTGAACTGGCTCATCTTAGATCCGTTCTGGAAGATCCTCAACAACCGGTCTGAATTCGTGGTGAACTATCTTACCCTGTACAAGCCTTATTCATTCGAAGGGGTGCAGATCCTGGCAGACAATAACACAACTTTTAAAAATTTCTGGGGCAACTATCTTGAGGCAGTCATCTTTCCATATGGCTATCATGATTATTATGAACCTCGAACCTGGGGACTGGTCTACAAAAAGCCGTTATATTATAATTTTACCTGGAACCTGGGAACCAACACAAGAAAACCTTTCCGTCTGTTGACGACCCTGTTCCTGATGAATTGCCCTTCGACCAAAAATTCCCGGTATTCGGTCACGCTGACGCCGAGGGTACGGTTTTCCGACCGTTTTGCTGTCACCCTGAGCGCCAGTTACGATGTGAACCTGAACGATCACGGGTGGGTGAATACCATTAATGATTCACTCTTCAATGTCATCACTTATTTCGGGAGGCGGGACATAACCACTGTTAATAATATTCTAACGGTAACCTATATCTTCAACACCAAAGCCTCGATGTCGCTGAGGGCGCGGCATTACTGGTCGATGGCGAAATATCTTGAATACTATACCCTGAACAGCAATGGCACTTTGGACAGAAGCGATTACAATCAAAATCACGACATCAATTTCAATGCCTTCACGGTCGACCTGCAGTTCGTCTGGTACTTTGCCCCCGGCAGCGAACTCAGCATCGTATGGAAGAATTCGATCAATACCCTGGATCAGGTAGTTTCGGATGATTACTGGAACAACCTCGGCAATACGGTTAACTCCGCGCAAACCAACAGCTTCTCCATCCGGGTGCTTTATTACCTGGATTATCTGTTGATGAAAAAGGCATTAGGCAAAAGGCATTAGGCAAAAGGCATTAGGCAAAAGGCATTAGGCAAAAAGGATCAGAAAATACTTTTTATTTTTCATTCTTTATTGCCAGCATTGAGATGTCCTTCGTATACAGCACCTTCTTTTCAGAACCAAAGATTCCGCAATTGATCATAGCCAGCCCCAGTTCTTTCAGGGTGCCGAAGGAATTGGGAAACAGCGGATGGACAATAGGGTATAGCCAGGTAATATATTTGTAGAAAGACAACGTATTCTTTAACCCTTTCGTTGGTAGCATGAAAGCCGGCCGGAATGCATATGTCGCCTTAAATGGCAGTTTCGCCAGGTCATTTTCCGTTTTACCTTTTACCCTTGCCCACATCATCCTTCCTTTTTCGGTACTGTCGGTTCCGGCGCCTGAAACGTAACAAAAAGTCATTCCGGGATTAAGTTTGCTCAGTGTCTGCGCCACATTCATCGTGAGGGTATAAGAGATTCTGGTATATTCCGGTTCCTTCATTCCGAGGGATGAAACACCCAAGCAGAAAAAGCAGGCATTGTAACCTGAAAGTTGATTTTCGATCGCTGACAACTCGAAAAAATCGGTGTGGATGATCTCCTTTAGTTTGGGATGGATTACACCGCAAGGTTTCCGGTTGATCACCAGGACCGATTCCACTTCCGGATGCAGCAGGCATTCGTGCAATACTCCTTCTCCCACCATACCGGTAGCACCGGTTAGTATCGCATTGACTTTATTACTCATAAGACGGTTTCTTGATTGTGGAACAAAGGTAAGGATATATGCAGACAAGCGGACAGGCGGACAAGCGGACTGGCTGGCGCGCGTCCGCCAAAGGCGGATAAATCTGTAACGCGTACCTGTTTTTGACAAATTATTTTCAAACGTATGAGATGACTGATTTTTCTAACTTTGTTACTCTGTAACTCTTCATAATCCTAAATTAAAACCATGAAAACGAAACAATTTACATTATGTTTCCTGTTAATTTTCTGCTGCTGCTTTCTGAATGATCTCTATCCTTGTACAAGAGTTGTTTACCAGGGTCCCAATGGAACAATCCTGACCGCCCGTTCCATGGATTGGAAAGACGATATCATGACGGATCTTTGGATATTTCCCAGGGGGATGGACCGGGATGGCGAAGTGGGTCAGAATTCGCTGAAATGGAGATCGAAATATGGAAGTGTTATCGCTTCGGCTTACAATGACTGCAGCACTGACGGCATGAATGAAAAAGGACTTGTAGCAAACCTTCTCTGGCTGGCCGAGTCGGAGTATCCCAAATGGAATCAGACAAAACCCGGAATCTCCATTGCCACCTGGGTACAATATGTACTCGATAATTACGCAACTGTGTCAGAGGCCGTGAATGATCTTGAAAAGGAAAGATTCACTGTTCTCACGGCCAGTATTCCCGGCACATCCTCGCTGGCAACACTTCATCTGTCCATTTCCGATACAACCGGCGACAATGCCATTTTTGAATACATTGACAATAAATTGGTGATCCACCATGACCGATCCTACCAGGTTATGACGAATTCACCTATATACGAAAAGCAACTTGCTTTGAATGAATATTGGAAGGAAATAGGAGGAACCACCATGTTGCCGGGCACCAACAGGGCAGCCGACCGTTTCGTAAGGGCTTCTTTCTATGTTCATGCAATTCCTCAGACCGATAATACGAGAATTGCCGTAGCGAGTGTCTTCAGTGTGATCAGGAACTGTTCCGTACCCTTCGGTATTTCCACGCCGGATCAACCCAACATTTCTTCCACCCGGTGGAGAACGGTATCAGACCAGAAAAATAAAGTGTACTATTTTGAATCGGTCTTATCGCCAAATACTTTCTGGGTAGATTTCAAAAACATCGATTTTTCAGAAAAAGCTGCTGTGAAAAAACTCAGTTTAACCGGTGGGGAAATCTATGCAGGTGATGCCGTTAATAAATTCAAGGAATCCATGCCTTTTAAATTTGCAGGACTGTAAAACTTACCTGGCTAGCTGGTGAGCTGATGAGTTTTTTTTTATATAAACCGGAGTTATATTTTTTCTTGTTATTGTAAATTTTTACCGTTCTATTTTTACTACTTTAAACCGGAACATACCCTTTTCAGTCGCAATACGTAAAAAATAAATTCCGGGGTCAATATTCCTGAGATCGACGATCATTGAATTACCATATAGAATTTTATTCCCCGAACAATCCGAAACTGTGTAATATTTGATTCCCGGAATCTTATCAAGATAAAGGTAATCGATCACAGGATTGGGGTAAATAGTAAAAGTTTCTTCTTGTTGTTCGACACCGGTGACCGTTTCACAAATAATATAGAGGCTTGAACTTCTGTATTGCAGCTCCAGCGGGAAATCGCTGCTGCCGGAGATATTTGTTGACGAAAATGTGATGGTATTCACTGCCGGCTGGTCCAGATTCTCATTTCCCGAAAAGTCACCATCATAACAACCGCTCAACCCTTGATAATTTGTTTTTACAAGAAACAGCACTGTATCGATCTGGGAATTTTTTGATCCGGTCATGACAAATGCTCCGCCTGAACTGCATACTGCATTTAGAGGATAACCAAAAGACGCAGTGCCGTATGTATGGCACCAGTTGGTCATTCCGGATGTATTGGTTTTCAGTAATACTCCCTTAAAATTGCTCATGCTGTTAAGAAGCACATATGACCCGTCCGGAATCTCAAGTATCTGGTAGGCCTGGTTATTTCCACTGTTTATGGTATAGTCATAGCAAAAAATGAGTGACCCGTCGAGTCCAAGTTTAAGGATTACCGGGCTAAATTCTTGATCAGGAGGATTGAAATCACCAGTTTTTGTAGAGCCGGCCACGACAAGAAAATGGGTTATCGTTTCTATAATGTCGTTAGCACTTTGCTCTGAAAAATATCCACCTGAGTTGAAAATAATATTATAGGTTTTTGCCCATTTAAAAGAGCCCGACATGGATAATTTCATGACCAGCATATCCCCTGATGGATCTTGGGAATCGGTAGATCCGGCAATGACAAGGCTTGTATCACTTGTTTTAATAATTGAGTTACCTACCTCATCAGCCGTGGTTCCAAAGGTTTTAAACCATCTTACCAACCCTGACGTATCAATCAAAGTCACGAGGATGTCTTTCCCCCCTGCTCCGGTTCCTATTATTGTTCCTGTAACTGCAATGGTTGAGTCATCAATCATCACAGCATCATTAAATAATTGTGAATCAGTTGTGCCGAATGTCTTGCTCCATATGACATCTCCGTTTTCTTTTATTCTGGCTAACAATCCTTTAGTGTTTCCGGTCGCTGAATAGCTATTGGCTGCGACATAAATGTCACCGTTCCGGGAGATGATTTTTTTCCCTGTAAGCGATGTATTTGCGTTATAGTATAAATTCCAGATACTATCTGCATAAGTATTGGTTTTTTCGAGAAATAACCTTGAATGGGTATTCGTCCTGGAAGCCCCCGTGATATAATAATAACCATTATAAAACCCGATATCATATCCGATCAGATATTCTCCGTTTGAGTACGTTTTCTGAAATGAAGTCTGTCCGGACACATTGAGCCAGCCAAAAAGTACCACTAAGCAGACGACTGCCGAAAAAAAAGGTGGGTGTTTTTTCATGGTTTGAATATTATTATGGTTTATTATCATGCCTGATCATCATTTCTGTTATCAGGAATAAATCTTTTTCAAATGTAGAGAAAAAAGTCACAAAGTCACAGAGTAAAAAGAATCCCCGGTTCTCTTATTTACAAACTGATCACATGTGATCTCTGTGCCTTTTATGTGGTGGCAAATATTGTGTAATTTTGGCACCATAGTCAGACCTTCTTATATGCCATTAAGATCAAAATTATAACCCATGAAAAGAATCGTAATATTACTTTCGGCATTGCTGCTGGTCAGCATTTTGTGTTATTCCCAAAAGCTTGCTCCGGATAAGATTCCTGCTCCTGTAAAACAATCCTTCACCAGGATGTTCTCCACAGCTATCGGTGTGAAATACCAGATGGAGAAGAAAGATTATGAAGTAAACTTCATTGAAAAAGGAGTTGGAATGTCTGCCAATTTCGATGCCTTGGGTAACTGGCTGGAAACAGAAACAGAGATAAAACCGGCTGATCTTCCGAAAGAGATCACTGCTTCCGTTGCTAAGAACTTTGCCGGCTATAAAATCGTTGAAGTAGGCAAGGTAGAAAAACCGAACACCGGGATCGTTTATGAAATGGATTTGAAGAAAGATAAAGAAGGATTTGAAGTTCAGTTTTCACCTAACGGGGATGTATTGAAGAAAGTGTCGTGGAAAGAGGAAAAGGACTAATAAAGAAGGTTTTCTTATCTGGCTTCTTTCACCGCTATTATAATTTACGATTTTAGATTAACGAATGAATCTACGATTGTGGATTTTAGATTGAAAAACAAAAATTTAAAATAAAACATTAATTGTAATTCATAAATCCAACATGAAATCGTACATCGTAAATCTGAAATCGTAAATCCTGCATCCACCATGTCCCTCTATATTACCTCCCTGAATTCCGGAAGCAACGGCAATTGTTATTATATCGGCAATGAACATGATGCCGTGCTGGTCGATGCCGGCATCTCCTGCCGGGAAACGGAGCGACGGATTAGCCGGCTTGGGTTGTCCATGCGGAAAATCAGGGCCATCTTCATCTCTCATGAACATACTGATCATACCCTGGGTGCGGAGGTCATCTCCCGGAAATACAGTCTGCCTGTTTACATCACGGCCGTGACCCATTACAACAGCAGGCTGAGACTCCAATCGCAGCTTGTGAAGACTTTTTCCAATGATGCCCCGGTACACATCGGCGGACTCAGTGTGAATGCTTTTCCGAAACATCATGATGCATCGGAACCCCACAGTTTCACGATAAATGGCAACGGGATCACGGTGGGTGTCTTCACCGACATCGGCACTGCCTGCGAACATGTAGTGCACCACATCAGCCAGTGCCATGCAGCTTTTTTGGAGGCAAATTATGATGAAACGATGCTGGAGGAAGGCAAATATCCCCTTTTCCTGAAAAGACGTATCCGGAGTGACGAGGGTCACCTGTCAAACCTCCAGGCACTGGAACTCTTCACCACCCACCGGCCTCCCTTCATGAGCCTTCTGGTGCTATCACATCTTTCGGCGTACAATAATTCCCCGCAACTGGTACACGACCTGTTTAGCAAACATGCAAACGGCACCCGGATTGTCGTAGCTTCGAGGTATGAGGAAACTGAAGTGTTTTGCGTTGATACCCCGGTGAGAAGTGAGTAGTAATTTTTTTTTTCGCGTGACACATCACGAATTTATCAATTAAAATAATGCGTTTTTTACTGGGTTTAATTGCACTCTTCATCATTCCGGGTTCGGTCCTGGCCTTCTGGGACGCCTTGCTCAATATTGCCCGCGATAAGGATCTCTGGATCCCACTGGTCTGCGGTCTCGCTGCCGGCATTCCGGTTTATTTTATCGTGATCAAAAAGATTCCCTACATCTCCACTTTCGAGCATGAACTCACCCATGCACTGGTGGCGCTGCTCTTTTTCCGCAGGATCCATAAATTTATTGTGACCTCAAAACGTGGCGGGCAGGTACAATATTCAGGAAATTTCGGGGGAGAATTCGGGACCCTTCTCATCGGTCTGGCGCCCTATTACCTCCCCACTTTCACCCTCATCGCAGTGTTGGTAAGACCTGCCATCCCTGCTGAGTGGTTCCCCTGGTTTGATGTCTGCATCGGGGCAACCCTCGCATTTCATTTCTGCTCTACACCGGAAGAAACAAAACAAGCGTGGACAAAACGGACCTTCACCGGTGCCGGTGACAATCAAAAAACAAAATCAGATATCGGGAAAGTGGGATATATCTTTGCCTTCCTGGTCATCGCCGGATTCTGGATCTTCCTGATGGGACTGGTATTACAACTGATCGGCTCCGGGTACGAGGGAACCTGGCCGTTTCTGAAACAGGTCGGGATGACTTCGTTTACAACCTATGCTGCCTTAATAAAAGAGGTTTACGCGTATTTTGGATAACCCCTGTTATCACCGATTTCATCGACAATTCAAGGGAAAAGAACGAAAACATTTCCATTCTCCTCAGATAGTAATCAATTTTGAACCAGAAGATTTGTGATTTTTCAATTCGAATATTCAGCTTTTTTGAATCTGAAGGTGTAACATTTGGGAAATAGATGAGTCTAATGTGCGTTATTGTTGAAGTTATTATTGAATGGCATGATCAACATAAAGAATATTCATAAATCATACGTTATGGGTCAATCCAGCCTTCATGTGCTGAAAGGGATCGACCTGGATATCAAAGCCGGGGAAATGGTCTCGGTGATGGGCGCATCGGGATCGGGAAAATCCACCTTGCTGAATATCCTTGGAATCCTTGATAATTATGATTCCGGGGAATATTACCTCAACGGGACGGCCATCCGTAAACTGAATGAACGGAAAGCGGCAGCCCTGCGAAATCATTTGCTGGGTTTCGTTTTTCAGTCGTTTAACCTGATCTCTTTCAAAAATGCCATGGAAAATGTTGCGCTGCCCCTCTATTACCAAAAGGTTAGCCGTAAAAAGCGAAACATCATCGCCATGGAATACCTGGAGAAAATGGGACTCAAGGAATGGGCACATCACCTGCCCAATGAATTGTCGGGAGGGCAGAAACAGCGTATTGCCATTGCCCGCGCACTGATCACAAAACCCAAAGTCATCCTTGCCGATGAGCCCACCGGCGCCCTCGATTCCGTCACTTCCCTCGAAATGATGGACATTCTCCAGGAGATCAACCGTACAGGAATCACCATGATGATCGTTACACATGAACATGATATTGCTGCACGCACGCAAAAGATCATTAGAATTACGGACGGAATGATTACGGAAATAATTAAAAATTAAAGATTAAAAATTACAAAAGAATCCCATAATGTTTGAGCTTGACAAATGGCAGGAGATCTTCAGTACGGTGAAGAAGAACCAGCTCCGGACCTTTCTCACGGGCTTCAGTGTGGCATGGGGAATCTTCATGCTGGTGATATTGCTGGGTTCAGGAAAAGGGTTGGAAAATGGTGTTGCGGAACAATTCAGGGGAGGCGCCACCAATGGTGTATGGATCACCAGCGGGGTTACAAGCATGAAGTATAAAGGTCTCAAATCGGGACGCAATATCAAATTCACCAATGAAGATTACAATTCGTTAAACACCACTATCAAAGGGCATGATCGTATCTCTGCGCGTTTGTTCCTCGGCAACAACCTCACATCGTACAAGAATCAATACGGTTCTTTTTTTATTTCTCCCTGCCACCCCGATTACGGGTATATAAAAGAGATTGAGTTACTTCAGGGGCGATTCCTCAATAACATCGACATCCGCGATTTCCGAAAGGTTGCCGTGATCGGAGAAAAAGTGAAATCTGCACTGTTCAAGGGGAAAGATACGGTGGCAATGGGCAAATACATCGCCGTGAACGGAGTTTTGTTCAAGGTCGTCGGTATCTTCAGGGACTTCAGCAGAAATGACAATGAACAAAAACGGATCTACATCCCTATCTCCACTGCCCAGCGGATCTTTAACGGGGATAATGTCATCCAGCAGATCTCATTTACCACAGGGACAGCCACTCCCGAACAGGCCACGGCCATGGTAGAAAATACCAAGTCCCTTCTTTCACACCGCCATACTTACGATATCAAAGATGAACGTGCTGTGGAGATTTGGAATAAAAATGAAGATGTTAAAAGATTCACCGCCTTGTTCTCCGGGATCCGTTTGTTCATCTGGATCATCGGAATCGGCACCATCATCGCCGGCGTGGTCGGCGTGAGCAACATCATGATGATCGTGGTGAAAGAGCGTACCAAAGAAATCGGCGTTCGAAAAGCATTGGGGGCAACACCTTCTTCCATCATCGGGTTGATCCTTCAGGAAGCCATCGTGATCACCGGTTTTTCCGGATATGTCGGACTCATACTCGGTATCGGACTGCTGGAGCTGGTTTCCAGTAAAATGCCGCCAACGGATTTTTTCAGGAACCCGGAAGCTGATTTTTCAATCGCCATCGGGGCAACCATTCTCCTTATCGTTGCAGGTGCGGTAGCAGGGTTTGTACCGGCTATGAAGGCTGCAAATGTGAGACCGGTGGATGCACTAAGAGATGAATAGCCCTCCCCTCACTCCTCTCCCCAATTGGGGAGGGGAAGGGGGTGGGGCTTCAATAATTACAAATTATGTTTGACCTTGATCGCTGGCAGGAAATTTATCATGTGTTACGGAAAAACAAGCTCCGGACCTTCCTCACTGCTTTTGGCGTTTTCTGGGGGATTTTCATGCTGGTGATCATGCTGGGTTCGGGAACCGGACTTAAAAATGGAGTCACACAGAATTTCGGAGACATGGCTACCAACAGTGTCTTTATCTGGGCACAGCAGACTTCTGTCTCCTATAAAGGATTTCCGAGGGGAAGAAGGTTCGATTATGAGAACAGCGATATCAAGGCCCTCAGCGATGCCATACCGGAAATCAAATACCTCGCACCTCGTACCAATGTTGGAGGATATAACGGGTCAAGTAATGTGGTCAGGAAACTTAAAGCAGGTCAGTTTCAACTTTTCGGCGATTACCCGGTATATAATGAAATAGATCCTGTCAATATGCTTCAGGGACGTTTTTTGAATGATCTGGACCTGAAAGAGAAAAGAAAAGTAGTGGTGATTGGCCAGCGTGTGGTGGAGCTCCTTTTTGAGAAAAATGAGAATCCCCTTAACCAATATATCCAGATCAACGGGGTCTATTTTATGGTTATCGGGGTGTTTAAATCGAAACGCAACGGGGAAGCGGCATCCCAGGATAACCAACGGATCAATATGCCCTTTACAACACTTCAGCGAACCTTCAATTATGGCAATACTGTTGGATTTTTTAATATTACTGCAAAAGATGAGATCCCGGTGGATATTGTGGAGAAGAAAGCCCTAGATGTGTTGAAAAAGCGACATTCAGTGGCCCCATCAGACGATGATGCTATTGGTCATTTCAATTTGAAAAAAGAATATGATAAAATGGAAGGGTTGTTTTTCGGGATCCGGCTACTGGTCTGGATTGTGGGTACCGGCACACTGCTGGCCGGCGTCATTGGCGTGAGCAACATCATGCTGGTGGTGGTGAAAGAACGGACCAAGGAGATCGGCATACAGCGGGCACTGGGTGCGACACCACTCAACATCATCAGCGAGATCATCACCGAATCGGTAGTTTTGACCACCTTTGCGGGGTATTTTGGCTTGGTGGTTGGAGTTGGACTGCTTGAACTCATCAACTACCTGTTATCTTCCTCCGGCGCCAATACCGCGATGTTCGTTCATCCCGGCGTGGATTTTAAGGTGGCCATCATAGCGTTGTGCATCCTCATTGTTTCCGGAGCGCTTGCAGGATTCATCCCGGCAAGGAGAGCGGTTTCCGTGAAACCAATAGATGCCTTGCGGTACGAATAGAATTAAAAATGAAAGATTAAAAATTGCGAAATATATTAACCCGATTATTCTGACTTATGAAGAAAATATTAAAAATTGCAGTTCTGGTAATCATCCTTGGGATTTTTCTCCTCACTATCGTTTATCTTTATAATAAATCAAAACAAAAACCGGTCGTTTACAAAACGGAGAAACCATTCTATACCTCCATCATACGCAAAACGGTTGCAACAGGTTCGGTAGTTCCGAGAAAAGAGATCGAGATCAAGCCTGTGGTATCGGGGATTGTGGAAGAAATCTATATTGAAGCAGGCAAGAATGTTAAAAAAGGGCAGAACATTGCCAAAATCCGGATCATTCCCGACCTTGTAAACCTGAACAACGCAGAAGGCAGGCTTGACAGGGCAAAGATTGCTTTTGACGATGCGAAGATCAACTTTGACCGCGAGGACAAACTCTTTAAGGAAGGGGTTGTATCGCAATCGGAATTCCAGGCTATCCAGGTGACCTATAAAAATGCCAGGCAGGAAGTGGATGCAGCCGAAGCCAACCTGGAACTGATTCGCGAAGGAGTGAATAAGAAATCAGGGAAAGTGACAAATACCCTGATCACTTCCACTATTGAAGGAATGATCCTCGACATCCCAATAAAAGTGGGAAGCAGTGTCATCGAAGCCAATAACTTCAATGCCGGGACCACTATTGCCACGGTAGCGGATGTAAGGGATATGATCTTCCAGGGCAAGGTAGATGAAACAGAAGTCGGGAAAATCAAGCCAGGGATGGGACTTTTACTTTCCATCGGGGCCATTGAAAACGATACTTTCCAGGCTACATTGAAATACATTTCGCCCAAAGGGGTTGTAGAAAACGGGGCTGTGCAGTTCGAGATCAAAGCCGATGTAAACCTGAAGGAAGACCAGTTCATACGGGCCGGCTACAGTGCAAATGCCGATATTGTCCTGGAAAAGAAAGATAAAGTTCTTGCCATCCGTGAAGGTGATCTTTTATTTGAAGGCGATTCAACCTTTGTAGAGGTGGAAACCGGTCCCCAGAAATTTGAAAAACGACAGATCAAAACCGGCTTATCCGACGGCATTAACATCCAGGTGATTTCCGGCCTTACCGAGAAGGATAAGATTAAAATCCAACAACTCAATACGGGTACTGACAAAAAGTGATTCTGTTTTGTACCTTTGATGGAACATAAATCAGGTCACATGCGCATGAATTTTTCGATCAAGACCCGTGAGTTCCTTCGTTTTTGTATTCTTGCATTTTGCTGTTACGCTCTTTTCATCCTGTTTTTCGCCTATTGGTATTATGTAACCGACAGCATATCACTGACACCCTATTCAAAGCCGGTGACGGAAAAACCGGATTTTGCACAAGCCATTTATTTCAGCATTGTTTCTTTCCATACCATCGGGTTTGGCGATATTCATCCCGTAACCAGCCTGGGCAGAACTATCGTGATGATACAGTCGGCCATCTCGATCTTTTTCACCGCCATGTTTTCAGGGTTACTGGTATATTATGTAATCAAGCGTCCAAACGACATCTTTTCCACCAAAAAGCTTTACATCCGCCACCGGAATAAAAATTTCTGGCTCTCCATGCGGCTCGGAAACAAAGGCCGGTCGATCATCGATCTGGATGGCCGGTTTGAAGCATGGACCATCGAAAACAATTCACGGGTCAGGACTTTCCAGGGCCAGCGCGAACTTCCCGACCTGGAACGGATTCTCTATTATGATATCAACCTGGATGAACCGGAAAACCAAAAGCTGAAAACTGCACTCGTCGAGGCACGCAAAGGAAAATTCCGGCTTCACATGAAATTATCGGTGATCGGAAACGATATTAAAACCGGCGAACAGGTAGCCTTTGCAAAATATTATGATTCCTCGGATCTTGTTTTCGGCAAGATGTTCCTGAATGTTTATTCCTGGGATGCCAATGGCCACCGTAAAGATTTCCAATGGAAAAATTTCGAGCGGATCGAGCCCATGGAACCAGAGCTGATTCAGTCCTTTGAAGAGATCTGATTTTTAAAATACAGACCCTTGCGGCCATCCCGGTTGTTTCTTACCGGTTATTCCTTCCTTAATCAATCCTTTAAAAAATATTTTTAACAAAAAGCTTGACTTTTTTGTTTAGTGTCTTATATTTGCATGGAATTAGTCTAAATAAAAATAACATATCAAGAAAAATATACTATGAAAACAAAATCATCATATATGACGGGTCTAATGATTGTTTTACTCGTTATGATTTTCAGTCTCAGTGGATTTTCCACAAAATGGGTAGTAACGGTTGCAAACTTTCAGTTCTCGCCATCTTCCCTTCCGAATGTAATCGCAGGTGATACGATCCGTTGGGAATGGGTCAGTGGCGTACATACCACGACTTCCACATCAGTTCCTTCGGGCGCAATGACATGGGATCAGCCGATTGACGCAACCAACACCGTTTATGAATACCCTGCAACCGTGGCAGGAACCTATAACTATTATTGCATGCATCACCCCACCACGATGATTGCCTCGTTTACAGTGACCGTGTTTACTCCGACGCTGAATGTAACACCTTCCAACCAGAATGTTACTGCAGCAGCCGGAACAACCGATTTTTCCGTGACTTCAAATACTGACTGGGTAGCCACAAGCAATTCAACCTGGTGTACCGTGACGCCGTCGGGAACAGGCAATGGAACCATTATGGCAACTTATTTGGGAAATACGACCTTTGACCAACGTGTTGCTTCGATTACAATAACTGTCAGCGGTTTGCCCAGCCAGGTAGTTACCGTGACACAGGCAGGAGAAACCCGTACGATACTGATAGCACCGACCAACCAGAATGTCACTGCAGGGGCCGGAACGACCGGTTTTTCCGTGACTTCAAATTCCGATTGGGTAGCCATGAGCAATTCAACCTGGTGTACTGTGACGCCATCGGGAACCGGAAACGGAACACTTACGGCCACCTATACCGCTAATGCAGGCATTCCGCGTGTGGCCATTATTACTATTACAGTTACAGGGTTAACTCCCCAACAGGTTACAGTATCGCAGGATGGAACAACCGGAATTGCCATAAACAATGTTAAGACATTTCTTGTTTATCCCAATCCAAGCACGGGGTTGTTTACCATAATTTCCGGAGAACCATCGGGTAAAGTTGATGATCTGAAGGTGATGGACCTTACCGGAAGGACGATTTATTCGAATGTTGTAAATGCAGATCAGCAATACAGCATTGATCTTTCCGCTTACCCTGCGGGGTATTATTTTGTTCAGTTGACATCAGATAATGGTATTCTAACCAAGAAAGTGATCCTCGATAAATAAAGCGGAAAAGGATACAGATAATTTAAATGTTATCCGGAATACGGATGAAAGCCTTGCCGGAATATAGGTTTTCATCCGTTTTTTGCTAGAATCGCTTCACATAGCCATGGCAATACGGCAATGTACCTTTATGCTCGTAGTAATCCTGGTGATAATTTTCCGCTTTCCAAAAAGCAGAAGCTTTTTTCACTTCCGTGACGACCTTAAATCCCTTATTCTTCAGCAGTGTTATCAATTTTTCGGCGACCAGTTTCTGGTCTTCATTCCTGTAAAAGACGGCCGAACGGTATTGCTCACCAAAATCAGGACCCTGGTGGTTCCATTCTGTAGGATCATGGATCTCAAAGAATAACCTTGCAACGGTTTCGTAAGTGGTTTGTGCGGGAT
>Ga0182027_10003660_pt1 | contig 24177 bp, 23 predicted proteins | sample 712E1DmetaG_FD_121300 | JGI IMG/M metagenome (GOLD analysis project Ga0182027, IMG submission 121300) | Permafrost microbial communities from Stordalen Mire, Sweden - 712E1D metaG (Illumina Assembly) | ecosystem: Environmental > Terrestrial > Soil > Wetlands > Permafrost | place: Sweden... | reverse complement strand
TCCCACGCGATTCGAGCAGCGCGCGCACCAGCAGGATGCCGGTCAGCTCGCCATGCGCGCCCGCAGCCGGCTGCAGAGTGACCGCGTCCATGCCGGCGATCTCGGCCAGCGCGGCTTCCAGGCGCGCCATCACCCGCATGCAGCCCTGCGACAGCGCCTCGGGCTGATACGGATGCGCCCACGCCAGCCCTTCGATGCGCGCCACCACTTCGTTGATGCGCGGGTTGTACTTCATGGTGCACGACCCCAGCGGGTACATGCCGTGGTCGATGGAGTAATTCCAACTGGAGAGGCGCGTGAAGTGGCGGATGGCTTCCACCTCGCTCACTTCCGGGAAACCGTCGATTGCGCCGCGGACATTTTCCGCGCCCAGCGTTTCGGCCGCGCTCACGGCGGGAACGTCCAACTCGGGGAGCTGATACGCCTGCTTGCCGGGGGAACTGCGCTCGAACAGCAGCGCTTCGTTCTGCGACGGGTGCGGGCGGACTTTGGCGATCATGCAGTCACCTCCGCCGGTTTCGCCGGGGCCGGCGGCGCCGCCACAGCGTCCATCTTCGCGCGAGTGGACATTTCGGTGGCGCAGAAGAGCATCGAATCCGCCAGCTCGGGATACCAGCGGCCCAGCGGCAGCCCGCCGACGATCTTCTTCTTCAGCAGGGCTTTATTCAGATCCTCGGGCGATCGGCCGTCGACGCGCGCCACAAACTCGTTGAAGAACGGGCCGCTGAACCGGGGCTGCATTTTGGCGGCCAGGTAGTGCGCCTTGGCCAGGTTCTGTTCGGCCAACTCGCGCAGGCCCCGCTTGCCGTAGACCGTCATGAAGACCGTGGCCATGAGGGCGATCAGCGCTTGGTTGGTGCAGATGTTGGAGGTGGCCTTCTCGCGGCGAATGTGCTGCTCGCGCGTGGAAAGCGTGAGGCAGAAGGCGCGGTTGCCGCGCGAGTCGGTGGTCTGGCCCACCAGGCGGCCGGGCATCTGCCGCATGAACTTCTCGCGGGTGGCGATGACGCCGGCGAACGGCCCGCCGTAACTGGGCGAGATGGCGAAGGACTGCAATTCGCCGGCCACGATATCGGCGCCCGCCGGCGGCGCGAGAATCCCCAGCGACACGGCTTCGGTGAACACCATCACCAGCAGCGCGCCGTGACGGTGGGCGATCTCCGCGGCTGCGCCAACCTTGTCCACCACGCCGAAGAAATTCGGCGACTGCACGATCACCGCCGCCGTCGCGGGGTCCATGCGGCGTTCCAGATCCTCGAGGTCGATGGCCCCGGTTCCGGCGTCGTAACCGAACTCTTCCACCGGCATCCCCTGGAAGCGCGCGTAGGTCCGCAGCACTTCGCGGTACTCGGGGTGAACGCCGCGGGACGCCAGCACGCGGCGTCTGCCGGTCGCGCGCGCCGCCATCATGGCGGCTTCCGGCACGGCGGTGGACCCGTCGTACATGGACGCGTTGGCCACGTCCATGCCGGTGAGCTGGCAGATCATGGTCTGGAATTCGAAGATGGCGGTGAGCGTGCCCTGCGAAATCTCGGCCTGGTAGGGCGTGTAGGAGGTGAGAAACTCGCCGCGCGAAACCACCGCGTCCACCAGCACGGGGCGGTAATGGTGGTAGACGCCGGCGCCCAGGAAGCTGGCGTAGCCGTTCGAGTTCTCGGCCGCGCGCGCGCGGAAGTAATCGGCAATCTCGTATTCGGAGATTCCCGGGTCGAGCGCCAGCGGACGATTCAGCCTGGCGGCCTCTGGCAGGTGGGCGAATAACTCATCGGGCGACGAGACGCCGCAAGCGCGCAGCATCTCGCGGCGTTCGGAATCGGACTTCGGAAGGTATCGCAACTACTTTTCGGCTCCTATGTAAGCCTGGTAATCGGCGGCGGACAGGAGCCCTTCGACTTCCGCCGCGTTGGAGAGTTTCACTTTCACCAGCCAGGCCGCGCCGTGCGGATCCCGGTTGAGGGCTTCCGGTTTGTCGGCGAGCGTGGCGTTGACTTCGGTCACTTCGCCCGAAACCGGCGTATAAATATCGGATACGGCCTTCACCGATTCGACCGACCCGAGGCTGGCGCCTTGTTCCAGCCTGGCGCCCGCCTTGGGAAGATCGACGAAGACTATGTCGCCGAGCTCCTGTTGTGCGTGATCGGTAATCCCGATCGTCGCCGTGTCCTCTTCCACGAGGACCCATTCGTGTTCCTTCGTATATCGAAAGTTCTCTGGATACATGCTCATTTCGCTCGTTTGTAAAACGGAGTTTCCACCGTCACCGCATCCACCGGTTGGTTGCGGATCATGACTTGAATGGGCTTGCCGGGTTGAGCCTCCTCCGCGGGCAAATAACAGAGGCCAATGTTTTTGTTAAGCGTCGGCGAGGGCGATCCGCTGGTGACCCATCCGGCGGGGACGCCGTTCGATAGCACTTCGTATCCGTCGCGGGCGATGCCGCGCCCGCGCATTTCGAACCCCACCAGCTTGCGGCGGAGCCCGCTCTCCCGCTGTTTCAGCAGGGCGTCGCGCCCGATGAAGTCTCCCTTGTCGAGCTTGACGATCCAGGCGAGATCGGCTTCGAAAGGCGAGATAGAGGCGTCGATTTCGTGGCCGTAGAGCGCCAATTTGGCTTCCAGGCGCAGGGTGTTGCGCGCGCCCAGTCCCACCGGCTTGACGCCGAATTCACAACCGGCTGCGAGCAGTTCGTTCCACAGGCGCGGGGCATCGGCGGGCGGAATGTAGATCTCGTAGCCGGCCTCGCCGGTGTAGCCGGTGCGGGCGATGCGGGCGGGACAGCCGGAAACCTCGCCGTCCGCGAACCAGTAACGGCGGATGGCCGCCAGGTCCACCGGCGTGAGTTTCTGCAAGGTGGCGCGCGCCTGGGGGCCTTGCACGGCAATCTGCGCATAGCGGCCGCCGGCGTTCTCGACCGTGGCGTCGAACCGGTTATTCGAGCGGATGTGGGCGAAATCCTTGTCCTGGTTGGAGGCGTTGACGCACAGGAAGTAGTGGTCATCGGCCACCTTGTGGACCAGAACGTCGTCGACGAATCCGCCGTGATCGTAGAGCAGGCCGGAGTATTGGACCTGTCCGGGCTGGAGCCTGGCGACGGCGTTGGTGGTGACGTGGTCGGTCAGCAGGCCAGCTTCCGGTCCGCGGATCTCGATTTCGCCCATGTGGGATACGTCGAAGAGCCCGACCGCGGTGCGCACGGCGCGGTGCTCCTCGACGATGCCGGTGTATTGGACGGGCATGTCCCAGCCCCCGAAATCCACCATCCTGGCGCCCAGCGCCCGGTGGACGGAGTTCAAGGGCGTGGCACGAAGCGGCGGCACGTCTGGCATTGAAGTCTCAGGCTAACAGCACCGAAATGGGGGTGTCAAACAAGCGGCCCGGGCGGGGGCCGTTTCCCAACGGCGGCTTCGAGCGGCAGCCACAGCAACCAGAAGAAGCCCAGGCCGGCGGCGGCGGCGGGAAGCAGATACCAGGGCCAGGGACCGAGTTTGTCGAGCAAGGTGGTGCTGGCGGGTTTGCGGCACAGGTACATGTAGTTGCTACCGAAGGCGGCGTTGAACGCGCCCACCAGCGCTGCGTACCCCACCAGCCATCCGAACGAGCGCCACACCGCGCCGCGGCGGAAGCGGACGATTCCGCCGAAGGCCATCAACGTCACGGCGATCACGATGCCGCCGTGGGCCACGAAGAAGTAGATGGCCGGATAGGTGGGCCAGGGCGACCAGAGGTCGGGGGTGAGGAGGGCCATGCCGGCTCCGGCGATGCCGGCGAAATAGGCGAACTCGGCGATGGCAGGGCGCGCCGTGAGACACGCCGCCACCGAGAGCCACACCGTGAGGTCGCACAACTGCAACGGAAGATTGCGCGCGTGCACGCCTTCGTGCGAGTAGCGGAACGCCCACCAGCCCAGCTCGTTCACGAGCAGCGCCCATCCGATGACGAGGCGCGCCGGGCGCGCGGGGATGACGCCGCGGCGGCATAGCCAGGGCAGCGCCACGGCAGCGGCTACGATGGCCGCGAGCAGCGCGAGATGCAGCCGGCCGAAGAGTGGCACGGGGACAGTGTAGCGCGGGGCGGGGGGCGTGGGCGAGGTGCGGACCGTCGTAGGCATTGCGGATTTCCGGTAAACTGAAGATGTCACTTGTAGCATCTGTAGCAGATATTACGTTTGGAGAGCGGAGAGAAACCAATGTCCCATCGCGAGGGATTGCGGGCGCCCGCCGCCCTATCGCAGAGCGATCAGCGGCAGGTTCTGGAACTTTACCAGGAGATTCAGCGCGGTCGGGCCAAGCTGGTGGGGCCGGATGGCAAGCCCCACAGATTGCCGGCGTCGATCCAAGGGTTTCTGACGAAGCTGATCTCCGGTCTGCGTGAAGGACAGTCCGTCGCCATGGTTCAGAACGACGCCCAGTTGACCACCGTCGAAGCGGCGCGGATGCTGGGCGTTTCGCGCCAATTCCTTATCGGGCAACTGGAGAAGGGCGAAATGGCTTACCACATGGTGGGCACACACCGGCGCCTTTACGTTCGGGACGTGCTGGCTTACAAAATGCAGCGGGATAGCAAGCGACGCCGGATTCTGGACGATCTGACTCGCGCGGAAGCCGGGGACGGACTCTACGACCGGGAGCCGCCGGATGACCGCGCAAACTGACGCATCCGTCGTCGTTCTGGATACCTGCGTCTTGGCTCCCATGCCGCTTTGCGACACGCTGCCGCGGCTGGCCGAGCACCCGGCATTCTACATGCCTCGCTGGAGCGCGGGCATCCTGGATGAACTGCGGCGGGTGCTCCGCAGGATGGAATACAGCGAAAGCCAGGCCGAACGGCGAATCGCCGCTATGCGGGCCGCCTTCGAGGATGCCTGCGTCACCAGCTACGCCGGGCTTGTCCCGTCGATGACCAACGACGCGAAAGACCGCCATGTGTTGGCGGCAGCGGTCCGTGCCGGCGCGAACGCCATTCTTACGGAGAACGTGAAACACTTCCCCGCGAAGTCTCGCGCGCCATACGGCATCGGCGTACTCACCCCCGACCAGTTCCTGACACGCCAGTTCCATCTCAACCGGGAATTGCTGGAAGAGAAACTCCGCGGGCAGGCGGCCGCGCGCCGGGTTCCATACGAAGACCTGGTGCGGAGACTGGCGAAGTGGGCGCCGTCGCTGCCGAAGCTGCTCCTCGGAACGCGGTAGCTACGACGGGGGCAGCGATTCCCGCTTTTGCGAGGGCTCGATGCCGGAAGGGCGACAGATTCGATGAGTGGTGTAGCGCGGTTTCCGGGCGGCTGGCGATTGTGGAGACAGACGTTCCGCGGCCGCCCACCGATTCGAGCCGTATTCGCTTCCTCGCGGCGCCACTTCGAGTCGTCATGAGGTGAGGAGGATTCCATGCCATCGGCCATCGTTCGCCGCCGCAACGCCCAGTGCCGTGTATCCGCGTGGAATCGTTACTCCGGATCGAGCCCGAGTGAGAACACGGCCGGTTCGGCAACTTCCTCGAATTCCAAGTTGCCGGTTCCCATCCGTTCCCTCCGTGCCCGGCGAAGCACGATCCGGATCGCGAGCAGAACACCGAATAACAAGGTGGCCTTCACGGCATCGTTCACGCTCCTCTCAATGATGGCGGCCAGACAGGACACGTACAGGGAGACTGCGGCTCCGTAGATCAGCAGCAACTGGATGACTGGCCGCTGGCCTGGCAGATACGAGGAGGTAAACGGGATCCTCTGCGACTGCATCAGGAAAACTTCCATCAGAACGAGCGACGCCAGGAGGCACAGCGCGGCGGCCACGGGTCCCGCGGCTACGCCAAGCAAGCGGATCTCCAGCGGCAGAGTGAGCAGCGCCACCGGAGCCACTCCGCACCACAGGACGAAGCGTTCGACACCGGCCAGAAAGAGAAGCCGGTTCCCCGCCTGGTTGATGCGGAAGATCCAGTTGGCGCGATGCTCCACCGGCAGCCGGAAAAGATACCTCAAACCCGACAGAACGAAAAGTGACAACGCCAGCGGCGCGGCAACGGCCGCCTGGCGGAGCGCCCGGGCCGCGGAAACCGGGCCGCGAAGGCCGTGGGAGAGAAACAGGCCCGCGAAGCTGTTGCAGATCAGCGCCGCGGCGATGGCGACGAACGCCGTCAGCACCATCCGCTGCAAGGGACTGCGCGCCAGCGTCTTGGCGACGAACGCGAACACGGCCAATTGACGCGGGTCCCGGTTCATGCGCTCCGCGGCCAGAGCGCCCCCGGACAGGCCTGCCGGACCCGGGGTTTGCGTCACGGTTTCCACCAGGCGCATTCGATGGCGTTTGTAGCCCCACCAGTAGGTTCCGACAGCGGCTCCGGCGCTGCCCGCCAGGGCTCCGGCCGCAATCTGCGCCAACCGGGTTGCGAAAGGATCGGAACTGCCGGCCATCGCCTGGTCGAGTCCGAGAAACCAGACTGGCGGCAGCCAGATGGCCCAGCCAGGCGGCTGATCGATGGCGCCGGGCGTCAGAAGCGAAAGCCACAGGGGCAGTCCGCATAACAGCACCGTAAGCAGGGTTCCCTGCGCAGCGAGCGAAACGCGTCCGAAGTGGCGAACGGGGATCGTGTTCAGCAGGACGCCTTGCACAGCAACCAGGCAGAAGAACACGAAGAGCGCGGCGGCTGAAGCCGAGACGAAGATGGCCGGAATTTGCGGCGTCGTATCGCCGGCGTACTTTCCCGCGAACACCATGGGCATAAGCACACTCGCCGGCAGGGTCGTGCAGCCGATGAGGAGCACCGCGAACGCCAGCAGCGCTGTGAATTTGGCAACGAAGATATCGCGCAATCGAGTTGGAAAGGGCGCCAGGAATAGATAGTCCCGCAGCCCGGGGAAGAGCGAGTGCCATTGAAGCGCCGTGAAGATCCCGATCAGCGCCATTCCCAGCACGATCAGGCTGAGGATATCGCCAAGCATCGCCAGTTGATACGGCCGCGGCGTTGGCAGGTTGCCCAACACGAGGTACTTTTTAAAAAGACCCGGTATGAACAGAACGCCGAAAGACAGCAGAACGGCCACGATTCCGATGGCAACGGCGCTCCATTGGCTGGGGCTCGACAGCAGATCGCTATCGAAAAAGCGCAGGAAGAAGTGCCGCCGCAGTTCGAATCCGGAGGAATGCGTCTCCTCGTACCAATCCCTCAGCTTCGTATGGCCTCCAGAATGTCCGTCACCAATCCGGCGGGATCGTCCTGATGGGTCAGTTGGGTGAAGACGCCCTCCAGCGAGGGTTGTTGCATCAGATCGCGCAACCGTTCCACGCGATCGGCGGCCACGATCCCGCCCTTCCGCAGGATGACGACGGTCGAACAGATCTTCTCGACGACATCCAGCACGTGAGAGCTGTAGAGAATCATCTTGCCCTCGCCGGCGAGCCGCTGGAGGAGTAGGCGCAGGACCAGCGCGGTGCCGACGTCCAAGCCGGAGAACGGTTCATCCAGAATCAGCAGGTCCGGATTATGCAGAAGCGCCCCGCACAGCAGCACCTTCTGGCGCATGCCCTTGGAGTAAGAAGAAAGCGGCGATTCGCGGTCCTCCCAAAGCGAGAAGAGCCGCAGCAACGCTTCGGTGCGGCGGTCCAGGATGCGGCGCGGGAGCCCTCGCAGGCGGCCCGCAAGCTGCAAGTGCTCCCTGCCGCTGAGGTGCGGATAGAGATAGGCTTCCTCGGGAACGTATCCGATCGACCGTTGGAACGCGATCCGGTGCTGCCGCACCTCCGACCCTCGGAACAGAATCTGGCCGGCAGTCGGCTCGATCAGCCCGATGAGGATCTTGACGGTCGTGCTCTTGCCGGCTCCGTTCGGTCCCAGGTAGCCGAGAATCTCACCCGGGCTGATGGAGAAGCTGACCTGGTCGATTGCGGGAATACCGTTGTACCGCTTGGTTAGTCCGCGAACTTCGAGCATATCGGTCTCCCGAGGTTATTCGTAGTGAATCGAGCGCAGCGCATCCATGCCGGCGGCGCGCCGTGCCGGAACCAGAACCGCCGCCATTGCCACGCCGCCCGAGTTTCTTCACGCGCGCGAGCGCCCCGGCCGAACTCGCGGCGCGCCTGAATGAGCGCCCGTTCGCGCGCGAGGCCGCTCCATTCGAGTTCGTCCGCCCGGGTCTCGATGTGGAACCGCATCTCAGCATCGAGTTCCCGGTCGAATTGCCGCCGCCGGAACCGGAACACATAGGAGATGCGATTCGCGAATTCGCTTTTGAGCGGCATCCTTGCGTCCCGTCCAACGTCCTTCCCTAGTCCAAACTAGGTATACCATCCAAACCGGCGGAATGCAACGCAAAAAGCCGCGGCGGCCGATGCCAGGTTTCCCGCGGACGGTCCTGGGGGATGGCCACCCATGGCGGCGTGTAAGTCGCTGCCTCCCGGCCGGGGCGTGCGCAGTAAAATAGCTGGAATGAGGTTCATGATCGGCCTGGCGGTTTTCGGTGGAGTCGCCCTGGCGATCGTCGCGTTTGTGCTCAGCCAGCGGCGGCGTGATCGCAGGACCGCAGCCTGGCCTTGGGCGAAGCTCACCCTGGATTCAGGCGAGATCGGGAGCGGCGGCGAATTCGACTGGGAACTCACAGTGGAGTATTCGTACACGGTCGAAGGACGACGGTACTCCGGCACTTACACCTCCTCGTTCGCCAGCGAATCCGAGGCGGCGGATCTTCTCAAGAGCCTGCGCGAACTCCCGCCTCCCGCGCGCTACCAGCCGGGAAAGCCGGAGATCTCGGTACTGGAACCGTACCGCGACGCCGCGCTGGGGTTGGCAGACCGGTAACGGCCCGCGTCGCGGTATGTTACACGATATAAGATGCAGATACTGGGACTGGCCGACTCGACGCCCAAGACGGATAACCGGTTGAAGGCCCTCCTGTGGCCTACCATCCGCACCCGCGTGGACCTGGACACGGTAACCACGCAGGGCTTCTGGATTTGCGTGCTGGTGGGGTGCGTCGGTCTGGCCGTCGCTCTCGCGACCGGGAACCCGGTAGCGATTCTCCTGACCGTTTTGGAGTCCGTATTCTACTTGCTGGCCGGCTTTGGGGTGCGGATGCAAAGCCGCTTCGCAGCCACGGCGGCCTTCGCGATGTACCTGCTGGATGCCGTCGCGATGCAGATGCAGACCGGACAGGGCTTCGGAGTCGTGCGGCTGATTTTCCTCGCTTTGCTGCTGGCCAACGTGCGGGGCATCTGGCTGTCGGCTTTGTTCCAGCCCTCGGAGTCCGATCCGCCGCCGGTCAGACTCAACGAGAACTGGCGCGACAAGCTGGCGGACCAATGGCCGGCGGCTATCTGGCCCTGGGGCCGGTACGTGTTCTATGTCGCTGCGGCGCTGGGCCTCGGGCTGGCGGTGTTGGGCATACTTGCCCTGGCGCTGAAGCTGGCCTGAGCCGCTCCGGCCCGCCCGCTGAACATGCCACAATAATTGCGGGTCCATGTTGCTCGCTCGCACAGCCAGGTTCATCGAGCGCCACGCCATGTTCCGCGCCGGCCAGACCGCCGGCGTAGCGGTTTCGGGCGGCGCCGATTCGGTCTGCCTGCTCCACATCTTGCTCGAACTCGCCCCGCGCTGGGACTTGCGATTGCGCGTCCTGCACCTGAACCACAACCTGCGCGGCGAGGAATCGCGCGCCGACGCCGCCTTCGTCACCGCCTTGGCCAACCGGCTGGGGCTGCCGGTGACAGTCCGCGAGGCCGATTTCTCCTCCACCGCCGGCAACCTGGAACAAGCCGCGCGCGAGGCCCGGTTGAACTTCTTCCGGGAGCGGATGGCGGCGGGCGAGGTAGACTGCGTGGCACTGGGCCACACGCTGTCGGACCAGGCCGAGACGGTGCTGTTCCGTTTCCTGCGCGGCGCGGGCTCTGCCGGGCTGGCCGGGATCCGGCCGGTCACGGCCGAGCGAATTGTCCGTCCGCTGCTGGAAGTGGATCGCGCGGAGGTGGAAGCCTTTCTGCGGGAGCGGGGAATCGCCTGGCGTGAGGATTCCTCGAACGCCGATCCCCGCTTCGCGCGCAACCGCATCCGCCACCAGTTGACGCCGCAACTGATCCGCGACTGGAACCCCGCTCTGGCCGAAACGCTGGCGCAAACCGCCGATTGGGCGCGCGCCGAGGAAGCCTGGTGGGAGCGCGAGGTGGACCGGCTGGCGGACGGCCTGTTGGTGCGGCGCGGCGGTGCGGTGTATCTGCAAGCCGGGCCGGTGTCGGCTCTGCCGCTGGCGGCGGGGCGGCGGCTGGTGCGGCGCGCCATCGAAATCGCCAAAGGGGATTTGCGCGGCGTGAGTTTCGGGCACATCGGGTCAATCCTGGATCTGGCGGTGAGTCCGCGCGGCCACGGATGCGTCCAGGTTCCGGGACTGGCGGTGCTCCGCTCCTTCGATTGGCTTCGTTTCGTCATTCCTGGCGCGGCCGATGGCGGCGCCCCCTATTGCCAGCCGGCAGCCGTTCCAGGATCGATGCGGATTCCCGGCGCGGGCCTCGAGGTTCGCCTGGAACTGATTGAAAAACCGGAAACTTCGGACCCGGCGGATTACGTATATAATAGTGGGAAGGGCGGCTTGGACTGGCAACGCCTGTCCAGCGCGCTGGAGTGGCGGAGCTGGCGGGCGGGCGACCGGTACAGGCCCTCGGGGAGCACCGGCGAAGAGAAAATCAAGACCCTGTTCCAGCGTGCGCGGATTCCATTATGGGAGCGGCGCTTGTGGCCGGTACTGACGGATGGGCCCTCGATTGTATGGGTGAGGCGGTTTGGCCCGGCCGCGGAATTTGAGGCAGGCCCGGACAGCCGATGGGTGCTGGCCATCCGCGAGGCGGTTACGCCCGATGAAATGGGAATCGGGATCGGACGGGACGGCGTCTAACGAGTTAGGCCGGTACGGAGGCTTCTTTGAACTCTAATATCAAAACAGTCATTTTTTGGGTGGTTCTAATCGGTCTGGCGCTGTCGCTGTTCATGGTCGTTCGTAACAGCCAGGGGCCGAAGGATCTGACGCTTTCCTTTACCGACTTCATGAACAAGGTGGACACCGGCATGGTTGCCGACGCAACCGTGGACGGCAACGACGTCAACGGCGCCTTGAAGGATAGCCGCCAGTACAAGACCACCATTCCCGTGAATTATCCGGATGTCTACAAGAAGCTCACCGACCGGCAAGTCTCCGTCACCATCAAGCCCATCAACTCCAGCACCTGGGTGAACATCCTGCTGAACGCCTCGCCGTTCATCGTGATTATCGCGTTCTGGATATTCATGATGCGGCAGATGCAGAGCGGCGGCAACAAGGCCCTGAGCTTCGGCAAGAGCCGCGCGCGGCTGCACTCCACGCAACAGAAGAAGGTCACCTTCAAGGACGTGGCCGGAGTGGAGGAAGCCAAGGAAGAGCTGCAGGAGATCATCGAGTTTCTGCGCGAGCCGCAGAAATTTCAGAAACTGGGCGGGCGCATTCCCAAGGGCGTGCTGCTGATCGGGCCTCCGGGAACCGGCAAGACCCTGCTGGCGCGCGCCATCGCCGGCGAGGCCAGCGTGCCGTTCTTCTCGATTTCCGGCTCGGACTTCGTGGAGATGTTCGTGGGCGTGGGCGCCAGTCGCGTCCGCGACCTCTTCGAGCAGGGCAAGAAGAACGCGCCCTGCATCGTCTTCATCGATGAGATCGACGCCGTCGGCCGGCACCGCGGCGCGGGCCTGGGCGGCGGACACGACGAACGCGAGCAGACCTTGAACCAGTTGCTGGTGGAGATGGACGGCTTCGAGAGCAACGAGGGCGTCATCCTGGTGGCCGCCACCAACCGTCCGGACGTGCTGGACCCGGCGCTGCTGCGGCCCGGCCGTTTCGACCGCCGCGTGGTGGTGGGCCGTCCCGACGTGGGCGGGCGCGAAGCCATCCTGCGCGTGCACACCAAGAAGATTCCACTCGGCGACAATGTGGACCTCTCGGTCCTGGCTCGCGGCACGCCCGGCCTGGCCGGCGCGGACCTGGCGAACGTGGTCAACGAGGCGGCGCTGAACGCCGCGCGCCAGAACCGCAAAGTGGTCATGATGGTGGATTTCGAGGTGGCCAAGGACAAGATTCTCATGGGCGCCGAGCGCAAGAGCATGATCTTGAGCGACGCCGAGAAGCGCAATACGGCGTATCACGAAGCCGGGCACGCCCTGGTGGCGGCGATACTGCCCGACGCCGATCCGCTGCACAAAGTCACCATCATTCCGCGCGGTCTGGCGCTGGGCGTCACCATGCAGTTGCCTATCGACGACAAGCATTCCTACAACAAGGATTACCTGCAGTCGGAGATCGCCATTCTGATGGGCGGCCGCATCGCCGAAGAGAAGTTCATCCACCAGATGACCACCGGCGCCGGCAACGACATCGAGCGCGCCACCGACCTGGCCCGCAAGATGGTGTGCGAGTGGGGCATGAGCGAACTGGGTCCGCTGAGTTTCGGGAAGAAGGAAGAGCAGATCTTCCTGGGCCGCGAAATCGCGCAGCACCGGGACTACAGCGAAGCCACCGCCATCCGCATCGACGAGCAGGTGCGAAGGATGGTGCAGAGCGGATACGATACCGCCGACAGGATCATCTCCGAGCACTCCGATGCCCTGGTGCAGATCGCCGAAACGTTGCTGATCCGCGAGATCCTGGACGGCAGCGAGGTGATGAAGATCGTCCGCGGCCAACCGCTCGATCCGCTGCCCAGTCCGGGTCCCAAGGATTCCGGCGGCGACACGCAGCAAGTGCTTCGTCCCGAGGGCCAGCGCCGCCTGCCCGGTCTCACCGAAGGGGAGCGTCCACAGCCGGCGTGATCCCGCGCTTTCCCGTTTACGTGTTCGATATCGACGGCACGCTGCTCGATTCCGCCGAGGATATCTGCGGCGCCATCCAGCAGGTGCTGGACACTCTGCCGTGCCGGCCGGTGACGTTCGACTACCTGAAGAGCTTCATCGGCTACCACCTCATCGATCTGTTCCGCGAACTGCTTCCGGATTACACGCCGGAGCGGGTGGACGAACTCATCTTCCAGTACCGCACCAATTATCTGGGGCGCGGCCATGCCAACACGCGGGTTTACCCGGGCGTGGTGGAGGGGCTGAGCGTGTTGGGCGGGCGGAAGTCCACGGCCACCACCAAGGGAACTCCCACTACCCGCGCCGTTCTGGAGCAGTTCGGGTTGCTCCGGTTCTTCGACCACGTGCAGGGCACCGACGGCTTTCCCTCGAAGCCCGCGCCGGACGTGATTTTCGCGTCGCTGGCGGGACTGGGCGCCGCGCCCTCCGATTGTCTGTTCGTGGGCGATTCGACGGCTGACATGGAAGCCGGCCGCCGCGCCGGCGTCAAGACCTGCGCCGTCCGCTACGGCTACGGCACGGTGGAGGAACTGGCGCGCCATTCGCCGGATTACTGGATCGACGATCTGCGCGAGCTCGGCGAAAATGGCGTCTGACCCCTTTTTCCGGCCATGGTGGACGCGGGTGCGCCCCACCCTCCACTACCTGCTCGAGACCGAGGCGCATGTCTATGCCCTGGCCACGGCGGCCAGCGTGATGCTGGCGTTCTATCCGTTTCTGATCGTGATGGTGTCCTTCTGCCGCGACATCCTGCACTGGAAGGCCGCCGAACAGGCCGTGTACGTGGCGCTCGGCGACTTCTTCGCGGGAGAGCAGGGCCGGTTCCTGGTTTACAACCTGAAGCTGCCGTGGGAGGTTCCCAGACTCGATGTCACCGCCATGGTGTTGCTGCTGTTCACGGCTAACGGGGTCTTCGAGCCGCTGGAGGTGGCGCTCAATCGCGCCTGGGGTGTCACCACCAATCGCAGCTACCTGAAGAACCAGTTGGTCAGCCTGGCGTTCATCTTCGCGTGCGGCGGCCTGGCGATCCTGTCCCTGATGTTCACCGGGTGGAACCAGGCGTGGATCGCGCATGCGGGAATCGGCGGGTGGATGGGCGAGTGGATCGAGCGGCTATTCTTTAAACTGGCGGCCATTCCGTTGTCGGTTTGCGCGTTGTTTCTGATCTACTGGAAGCTGCCCAACCGGCAGGTGGAGCCCGCGCGCGTGGCACCCGTGGCCCTGGTGGTAGGCCTCATTCTGGAAGCCCTGAAATACGTCAACCTGCTGATCGCACCCATGCTGCAATCCAAGCTGGATCGGGAGTACAAGATCTTCCAGCACTCCGTCACCATCCTGCTATGGAGCTTCGTTGCGACGCTGGTAGTTCTCGCCGGCGCCCACTGGACGGCTCGCCATGGCAGGAAAGATCCGCTATCATAGAGTCTTCTGTCGGGATCCGGTCCATGCCGCCCGGGAGCCTGACAGCCCCACGTTGGGCGGGTGCTGTTATCCGGCAATCGGGAGCGATCCGGTCCGTATTCTCATATCCTCACAACTGATTGATTTAATTAACGTTATTTGCAGACCACACCCATCTGCCGGGCTCATTTGAAATCTGCTTGGTACGCGAGCCGCAAAAAACCGTATGTTTCCAGCCCAAAAAGCCTTATAATGCAACGCATTGAGGACAGTTAAGAATTTGGCCAGGTACGTGCAAACGTCCTGAGTCTCAGGACGCAACTGAACTGTAGCCTATCGGAACGTTTCAGGAACGACACTAACGGAGATTACAGATGACTAACGGAGCGAGGGTTGATGCAATTCAGGCCAAGAGCGGCCTTTTACCGAAACTGCTGACCATTCTGCTGGGTGTGCTGATGGCGGCAATGCTGGTGCAGGCGCAGTCGTTGACCACAGGCGATGTCGCGGGAGTCGTGAGAGACCAAAGCGGCGCGGTGGTTCCGGGCGCCTCGGTTACTGCGAAGAGTCTGGATACGGGTGCTACCCAGTCCGGTGCTACATCTCAGAGTGGCGAATACCGCTTCCGCCTGCTGAAGCCCGGCACCTACCAGGTGAGCTCAACCAAGACGGGGTTCCAGAAGACCGAGCAGAGCGTGGAAGTGATTGTCGGTTCCGTCGCCACAGTGGACCTCAAGCTGGAAGTCGGCCAGGCCACGCAAACCGTCGAGGTGACGGGCGACGCATCGCTGGTGAATGCCGAGCCCAGCACGAATACCACGTTCAGCCCGCAGCAGTTGCAGGAATTGCCCTCCGCGGGCGGCGATATCACGAACATCGCCTACACCGCGCCCGGCGTGGTGGTCAACACCACCGGCGGTTACGGCAACTTCCAGATCAACGGTCTGCCTGCCACTTCCAATCTCTTCACCGTCAATGGCGAGAACGACATGGACCCGTACTTCAACATCAACAACTCGGGCGCGTCCAACCTCACCATCGGCCAGAACGAATTGCAGGAAGCCAGCGTCATCGCCAACCCGTACGGCGGCCAGTATGGCCAGCTTGCCGGCGCCCAGGTCACCTATGTGACCATGTCGGGAACCAACCAGTACCACGGCAACGCCGCCTACTGGTGGAACGGCCGGGCCATGAACTCCAATGACTGGTTCAACAACTACTACGGCGTGTCGAAGCCCTTCTCCAACGCCAACCAGTGGGCGGGGCGCATCGGCGGTCCCATCCGCAAAGACAAGACTTTCTTCTTCGCCGACACCGAGGGCCTTCGCTTCATCCTGCCCAACGTGTTTTCCAACGAAATCCCGACTCCGGCGTTCGCCGCCGCCGTCCTGGCCAACGTGACCGCCAAGCAGCCCAACGAGGCGGCCGCTTACAAGACCATGCTGGGCCTTTGGGGCAGCGCGCCGGGCGCGTCGGCCGCCGTGACCATCCCCAATATCTCCTCCTGCACCTCGCTATCGCTTCCGGGTTATAATCCAGCCACCACACCGTGCGCGGAGAAGTTCCAATCGAGCGCCAGCGCGCTGGGTTCCGAGTATATCCTGGCCTTCAAGATCGACCAGAAGATAGGCAACAACGACAACGCTTTCTTCCGGTACAAGCTCGACCACGGTGTGCAGCCGACCCTGCTCGATGCCATCAGCGCCAACTTCGACGCCATCTCGAACCAGCCTGCCTACGACATGCAGTTTGAGGAGACCCACATCTTCGGCGCGCGGTCGACGAACAACTTCACGACCGCCTTCAGCCATTATGTCGCGCAGTTCGCCCAGAACACGCAACTGGTCGCCCAGACTTTCCCTTACCAGATCGCGGATTCCGGCACCGTGCCGTTCACCGGATTCAACGATCAGCACGCCTTCCCGCAGGGCCGCAACGTTACGCAGTACCAGTTCATCGACGACTTCACTCTGAATCGCGGCTCGAATAACCTCAAGTTCGGCGTCAATTTCCGCCGCTATGACGTTAGCGATCACAACTTCTTTTACAACACTCCGGTGGTCTACTACGGCTATGTGACGGCCGGCATGCAAAACTTCGCCAACGGTGTGGCGTACCAGTATCGCCAGGCGGCGAACATCGCTTCCGACGTACCCATCGCCATGTGGGGCATGGGCCTGTACGCGCAGGACGAGTGGAACGCGGCTCGAAATCTGAAATTTACGCTGGCCATGCGCGTCGAGCGCAATTCCAACCCGGTGTGCCAGTTCAACTGCTTTGCGAACTTCAACACAACGACGAGTTCTCTGCCCAGTTTCACCAGTTCCAGCCCGGGCACCGTTCCTTACTCGAGCGACATCACAGCCGGCTTGCACCAGGCGTACCAGGGAGTCGATAAGCTGGTCTATTCTCCGCGCATCGGCTTCAGTTGGTCGCCGGGTGAAAACCATAAGACGGTCGTCAGCGGCGGCTTCATGCTAGCCTATGACAACCCGGCTGCCGGAATGGTGGACAATCTTCTAGCCAACCCGCCGGATTCCGTCAACATCCGCGTCCGGCCCGCCGCCGGCACGCTGCCGTTTGACCCAGCCGGCGGGCTTGCCACCTTCAGAGCCTCGGCCAACGCCTTCGGCCTTAGCAAGACTTACAGCCAGATCTCCGCGGCGCTGACCGCTCTAGGCTCCACCTTCTCGGCTCCGGCCTTCGACTCCATCATCGGAACCATCCATGCTCCCATGTGGCGTGAGTGGAACCTCCAGATCCAGCGCCAGCTCAGCAATAACATGCTCTTCAGTGTGAACTATGCGGGCAACAGCGGCACGCGTCTTCCGTATTCCAACGCCTGGCCGAACGCTTACGATGCATACGGCCTATATCCCAAGGTCCCGGGTATCTCGGCCTCCGTTCCGGTTGCCAACTACGGCGTGGTCACCCAGTTCCAGAGCGGCGCAGTCTCCAACTACCAAGGGCTGAGCTTCATCCTCACCAAGCGCTTCTCGCAATCGGTCTCCGCCCACTTCAGCTACACCTGGAGCCACAACCTCGACGAGTGTTCCAACGGGTGCCTCTTCTCCGATGGAAACGGCGGTCAAAGCCAGGTCAATCCGCTCAATCTCCGCACCAACAACTACGGCAACGCGGATTACGACATCAAGCACAATTTCAGCGGCGATTTCATCATCAACCCCACGTTCCACCTTTCTAACCCAGTCGCCAAGAACATCGTCAATGGCTGGGAGTTTTCCGGCAAGATCTTCTGGCGCACCGGCCTGCCGTACACGGTCGGCGACAGCTACAACTCCGCCCTCGGCAACACTGGCGGCGCGATCTTCGGCACCCCGCTGGGCCACGGTTGGGGCGGCCTCAGTTGCGGCCGCGGCGCGGCCGGCGACCCAGGCGTCGCCGTGCCTTGCATCAACTCCAGCGTGTACCTTGATGGTTCCACCATCAACAACTACACGGCGTGGTCTCCGGCGACGCGCAACCAGCTCTTTGGGCCGCACTACTTCGATGTCGACCTAAACCTGTATCGCACGTTCAAGATCATGGAGAAGGTCAACTTCAAGGTCGGTATCCAGGCCTTCAACGCGTTCAACCACCCGAATTTCGCCAATCCGGATGCCACTCTGGGTGACGGCTCCACGGGCATCATCTCCGGGATGTCCTCCACCACCACCAGCCCCTACGGCTCCTTCCTGGGCTTCGATTCCTCCGTGCGTGTGGTCCAACTCTCGGGGAAAATCACCTTCTAACCGCGTTTTCGCTTGAGAACGGCCGCGCGTCCCGCAAGGGCCCGCGGCCCTTTTTTTGTGGGGCTGACCCCGTGGTCCGCGCGGGACGCCCCCGTCCCGCTCTTCGCGCGCGCCAGGCAGTCTATCTTTCAACGGGAGAGCGGGTCCAGGGGGACCCGCGCGGACGAGGGCGTCCGCCCCACAACACCGCGTTGTATGCTGAACCTATAGGCGCGCTACGCCATGGCCTGGCCCTCCACCATCACGGCGATCCTGGGGTTGGTGTCGTCGTGCGCGGCGTTGCGGGCGCAGGTCGCCATATCCGGCCGCGTGGTGGACGAGACCGGGGCCGGGGTGTCCGGGGCGAGGATCGAGATTCTCGCGGCCGATGCCGTTGCTCCGCTGGTGGCCTCTTCCGATCTTGCCGGGAATTTCCAGCTCGTGCTGCCCGCCGCCGGGGCGTACCAGATTCTCGCCGCGCGCCAGGGCTTCTACCTGTTTCGCGCCCGCGAGCAGCGTTTCGATTCCTCTCCCAGCCAGCTCACCATCGTGCTCAATCACCGGCAGGAGTTCTCGGAACGCGTGGACGTCACGGCATCGCCTCCGGCCATCGACCCGCGGCAGCCGGCGGAGCGGAAGGTGGTGGACAGCGCCGAGATCGACGCGTTGCCTTTTTCCGGGTCGCAGGACTTTCGCAACGCCCTCAGCCTGATTGACGGCGCGGTGCGGGACGGCAACGGCGACTACCACTTCAACGGCGCGGGCGCCGGCCAGACATCCTACTCGCTGGACGGCTTCAACATCGCCAATCCCGTGACCGGGTGGCTGGACGCGCGGGTCAATGTCGACAGCCTCCAGTTCCTGAACGTGGAGACCAGCCGCGTCTCGGCCGAGAACGGGCGCGGTTCCGCAGGCGCCCTGGAACTCGAGACCAAGATGGGCGACGACCGCCTGCGTTTCGGCGGCACGAACTTCGTACCGGGGCTCTCGTCGGCGGGCGGCTTCCACCTGAACCACTGGACGCCGCGGCTGGAAGTCTCCGGACCCATCCGCAAGGGCCGCGCCTGGTTCTACAACGGCGCCGACCTCTACTACAGCAACGACACGGTTTCCGGCCTGCCGCACGGACAGAACCGCACCAGCGGGACGACCCTCAGCGACCTGGCGCGCTTTCGCGTCGATCTGGCGCCCTCCAACGTCGCCACCGGGAGCGTGCTGTTGGATATATCCGACCGGACGCGCACCGGTTTGAGCGTCCTCAATCCGGCCGAGACCACCACCGACAACCGCCAGATGCTGATCGTGAGTTCGCTGCGCGACCAGCAGTATTTCCACGGAGGCGCGCTGCTGGATCTCGGCTTCGCGGATACGCGCGGTTTTCTGCACAGCCTGCCGCAGGGCGGGGAATTGTACCAGATCACGCCCACCGGAGACCGGGGGAACTACTTCATCGGCCGGGACCGCCATTACTACCGCCAGCAGGTCGTCGCCAACCTGTTTCTGCCGGCGCTGCACCTTGCCGGCACGCACCTGCTCAAGTTCGGGCTGGATTTCGAGCGCGAAGCGTTTCACCAGCAGACCGTCCGCCACGACTACGAACTGCTGGACGCGGATGGCAACGTGGAGCGCTACGTGACCTTCGCCGGCAACCCCTTCGAGCAGCGCAAGAATTTCGAGAGCGCGGAATACATTCAGGACCATTGGACGCCGCGCGAGGGGTTGACGCTCGAAGCCGGAGTGCGCGCCGAGTGGAACGAAATTGTCCGGGAAATGGAGTTTGCGCCGCGGTTTTCGGCGGCCTGGTCGCCATGGCGCACCGGTCAGACCAAGTTCTCGGCGGGATGGGGAGTTTACTACGACGCGATCAGTCTGGCGACCGTTTCCGAGCAGCAGGACCAGACTAGCCTGGCGACGTTCTATCTCCCGGGCGGCGTGGCGATGGGACCGGTGGCCACCACCTTTCAGGCGATCGACCGCCTGCTGAAGGCGCCCTATGACCGGACGGCCAGCTTCAGCGTGGAGCGCCGGCTGCCCGGCGGGATCTACGCCAGGGCCGGATACGCGCACCGCACCGGCGTCCGCGGGCTGGTTTTCGAGCCGCTGGCTCCGCCGCCGGCCGAGCCTTTCTATGGGAGCGTGAATTACCTCCTTGGCAATACCCGGAGCGACCGTTATGACGGCGTCGATATCGGTCTCAAACGGACTTTCGCCAAGCAATTCGAGTGGTCCATCGGGTACACGCGGTCGCGGGCGCGCACGAACGCCGCCGTGGACTACAACTTGGAGAATCCCATCTTCGCGCTGCAGGCGCCGGGTCCGCTGGCTTGGGACTCTCCCAATCGCCTGCGCCTGTGGGGATGGGCTCCGCTGCCCAACCGCTTCCTTCCGCCGCGGCTGCGATTTCTGACGCGGAATACGACTGTCGCCCTGCTGGCGGAGTATCGCACCGGGTTTCCGTTCAACGTGGTGGACCAGGGCGGGTTTCTGGTGGGCCAACCGCTGTCGCAGCGCTATCCCTATTACTTCACCGCCAACCTGGCCATAGAGCGCGCTTTCCGCGCGATGCATTACCTGTGGGCCTGGCGCTGCGGGCTCGACAACCTCACCGGCAGTCTCAATCCGAACACGGTGGAGAACGTCATGGGCACGCCGCAGTTTCTCACTTTCTACCGCGGCCCCGGGCGCGCGGTGGATGTGCGCCTGCGGTTTCTGGGACGGAAGTAGCAGTTACTACCACCAGTTCACTTCTGCCGGTCTTGTGCAGGGCAGGCTGTCAGCCCAATGCCGCATAGTTTCCCCGCTGCCGATGTGGGGCGGACGCCCTCGTCCGCGGCCGGCCCCCTGGCCGGCTTCTCCCCATTAGCAAGCACTTGATACTGCGAGCGAAAAGCGGGACGAGGGCGTCCCGCGCGGACCAGGGGGTCCGCCCCACGGCCCGATCGGCTATCGTAGTGTTGTGAAAGCCCTCGTCAAGAGCAAGAGCGAACCCGGCCTGTGGCTCGAAGAGATCGACGTCCCCAGGATCGGCATCAACGACGTCCTCATCCGCGTGCTGCGCACCGGAATCTGTGGCACCGACATTCACATCTACCAGTGGGACGACTGGGCGCGGCAGACCATCCCCGTGCCCATGGCCGTCGGCCACGAGTTCGTGGGCCGAATTGTCGAGGTCGGCGCAAACGTTGCCGACTTCTTCCCCGGCGACCTGGTGAGCGGCGAGGGCCACGTCACCTGCGGGCGCTGCCGCAACTGTCTGGCGGGACGCCGCCACCTGTGCGCGTCCACCCACGGCGTGGGCGTCAACCGGCCGGGCGCGTTCGCCGAGTACATCGCCCTGCCCATGACCAACATCTGGCGGCACAACCCGTCGGTGCCGCTCGACGTGGCGGCGATCTTCGACCCCTTCGGCAATGCCGTACACACCGCGTTGACCTTCCCGGTCCTCGGCGAGGATGTGCTCGTAACCGGCGCGGGACCCATCGGCATCATGGGCGCCGCCGTGGCGCGCCACGCGGGCGCGCGCTTCACGGTGATTACCGACGTCAATCCCTATCGCCTGGAGTTGGCGCGAAAGTTGGGCGTGACGCTGGCGGTGGATGCGCGCGAGACCCCGCTCCCCCAGGTACAGAAGCAACTTGGCATGACCGAGGGTTTCGACGTGGGCCTGGAGATGTCCGGCAACCCGGCGGCTTTCCGCGACATGCTGTCCAACATGAGCCACGGCGCGCGCATCGCGATGCTGGGGATTCCGTCCCAGGAGATGTCCATCGACTGGCGCACCGTGATCTTCAACATGCTGACCATCAGGGGCATCTACGGCCGCAAAATGTACGAAACCTGGTACAAGATGACCGTGATGTTGCAGTCGGGCCTGGATATCACCCCGGTGATCACGCACCGGTTCCCGTTCACCGAGTTTCAGCAAGGCTTCGATGTGATGGCGTCGGGGCGCAGCGGCAAGGTGATTCTGAACTGGGAGTGAGCGAATACCCCAGCATTCAGCCGATGAGGTACCCTTAGAGAAGAGGCGATATGGCAACCGGGAACAATCTGCATATTCCGGACGATCTTCTCAGTGCGGTGCATGAAGTGGCGGTGGCGGATGGGAGATCGACCGATGATCTCGCGGCAGAGGCCTTGCGCCGATACGTAGCACACCGGAAGCTGGAAGAACTGGGTGAGTATGGGCGTGGGCAAGCCGAAAGGCTCGGCTATACCGAGGCAGATGTTCTCCGCTTGATTGATGAGTCCCGGCGCGAGCACCGTGCCCACTAGGGTCACTCTCGACACCAACATATACGTGTCGGCCTTTCACTTTGGCAGCACGCGACTACTGCACATGGCAGTCAACGGCGACATCGAACTAGCCGTGTCGCAGCCGATCCTGGATGAACTGATTCGGGTCCTGCGGGAGAAGTTTCAGTGGGACGGCTATCGGCTGCACGATGCCAGGCAGCGGGTTCTCGGCCTTGCCAAATTCGTCGTGCCTGAGCAAACCCTCGACGTGGTGACGGTGGATGAACCGGACAACCGCATTCTCGAATGTGCCGTGGCGGCCGCGTCCGAGTTCATCATTACGGCTGACAGAGACCTGTTGCGGCTGGGGAGCTATGCGGGCATCCCGATCCTGAAGGTGGCCGACTTCCTGCGGGCGGGGGCCTGGATCGCGTAGCGGGCATCGCGCACGATTGCGTGAACCGGCAAGCGGTAGCGGTGTGCCGAAGGATGCTAGAATGTGTACAGTGAGTACACAATATGGAAACCGTTAAAGTCGGCATCCGTGAGTTTCGCGAGAAGCTCGCGGGCTACCTGGAATCGGGTAGTCCGCTGGCGATCATGCGGCACGGACAGACGCTCGGCTACTACATCCCCGCGCAGAAGCGAACCAGGAAGACCGAGCTTGCGGCGATGCGTGCCGCCGCGAAAGACCTGGACGAGATGATCGCCTCCTGGGGCGACAGCGAAGACGAGTTGATGGAAGAGTACAATGCGATCCGCCGGACTGCCCGCGAGAACAGGCGGAATGCGAAGTAAGGCTCTGGTGGTTGACGCTGGTATCGTCGCAAGCCCCCGTTTCAGGCCGCTTGACTTGCATGTCGAACTGAGTTCTGATTGAGTACGTTGCTGCCGGGTTTGGAGGGCAGCAAGAGCGGGCGAGGCCGCACAGACTTATGGATGCACCGGAAACGGCAACTATCACGCTCTTTCTTCTACACGGAGACGCGAAAGGTCTTCGCAAGGCCGAGATCGGCGGCTGGATCGGGTTGGCCTTTGCCGCGCCGCATACCGAACTCGGTGAGCTCCTGCACCGCGAGGAACTCGGCAAGCCCGGAGTCTACATTCTCACTGGCAGCGATCCAAACAGCGGAAGGGCCCGTGCCTACATAGGCGAGGCCGAGGTCGTTGGCGAGCGGATATAGCAACACAGGACGGAGGAGTTTTGGGTCTCGGCCATCGTGTTCGTCAGCAAGGATGGAAGCGTCACCAAGGCTCATGCGAAGTACCTGGAGAAGCGTCTCTTCGAGGAAGCGGAAAAGGTAGATAAGTGCGACCTCGAGAACGGCCAGCGCCCTGGCGGCGCGCAGATCTCGGAGGCGGACCGCGGGGACATGGAGGCGTTTCTCCGCCGAATTCGGTTACTCCTCCCCGTCCTGCGCTCGGACATTCTCACGCCGGACCCGGTTCCGACCGACAAAGTGCTCTTCTGCCGCAGAAAAAGAGCCGTGGCGCGAGGCCAGCGCACCGAGGATGGTTTCGTGGTGTTCCGGGGCTCGACCGCGGTCCTGGAGCAGGTTCCGTCAGCGGAGAAGTACCCCTACGCCGTGGCCGGGCGGAAACAGCTTCTCCTCAATCGCACGCTCAAGGAGAAGGATGGGCTCCTGGTGTTCGCAAAGGACTACGTATTCTCCAGCCCAACGGCTGCGGCTGTCGTGATATACGGCGGAAATGCGGCCGGACCTACAGCCTGGAAAAATGAGAAAGGGACGACTCTCAAACAGCTCGACGAGGAGGCCTAGCCGCGCCCTGGCCGTATTCCCCGCCGTGCAAAGAGGCCCGTCTACTCGATCTCGTAATGCTTGAGTATCTCGCCCCACGTGCCGCGGGATTTGAGAAGTAACTCGACCACCTCGCGGACGGCGCCGGCGCCTCCCGATGCCTTAGTCACATAGTGGGCTTCGCGCTTCACTTCGTCGCG
>Ga0182027_10003659_pt1 | contig 24186 bp, 28 predicted proteins | sample 712E1DmetaG_FD_121300 | JGI IMG/M metagenome (GOLD analysis project Ga0182027, IMG submission 121300) | Permafrost microbial communities from Stordalen Mire, Sweden - 712E1D metaG (Illumina Assembly) | ecosystem: Environmental > Terrestrial > Soil > Wetlands > Permafrost | place: Sweden... | reverse complement strand
CTACCTTTTTAATTTGGCTGATATAAATTTTTTCGCTTTTTCGGCGCCCACCGGACATCGGTTGCCCCAAACATCCAAAAGCTTGCCATCTTTTAAAATACAAAGGATTTCACAGTTGTTTGGACAACCACCGCAATCAAGCCCCACTGTTTTAAATTCTATATTTTTTATATTAAAATCAAACGGACTTTTTCTTGCTGTTTCGGCCACTTTGTTCTTCGCCAAAATAGCGGATCCTACGGCTCCCATCAAATGGCCCAATTCATCAACCATTACTTTATGGCCGACTATATCTTCAAAAGCTTTTATAACTCCTATATTTTTGCTCACGCCTCCCTGAAAAACAATCGGCGGTTCTATAACTTTTCCTTTACCAACATTATTCAAATAATTGTTAACAATAGAATGACATAGACCTGCAATAAGATCTTCCTTTGTGTATCCTATCTGGGCTTTGTGAACAAGGTCTGACTCTGCGAAAACAGTGCATCTGCCGGCTATTTTGGCTAATTTTTTGGATTTTAAAGCATACGTTCCAAATTCCTCAACCGGTATGTTTAATCTTCTTGCTTGAGAAGAAAGAAAAGACCCTGTCCCCGCTGCGCACAAAGTATTCATAGCATAATCTACTACAATGCCTTGGTCGATAATAATAATCTTGCTGTCTTGACCGCCGATTTCAAAAATTGTTTTTATGTCCGGATGAAATGCCAAAGTCCCTATAGCATGGGCAGTAATCTCATTTTTAATAATATCCGCTTCTAATATCGCCCCTATCAACTCCCGTGCTGATCCGGTGGTTCCTACGCCAATAATAGAAACGTTGCGATTTTTCAACTGTTTTTTTATATCATCTAAGACTCTTTTTGTAGCTCCAATCGGGTCTCCTTCTGTCCAAAAATATGTTTTGGCATATATTTTATTATTATCATCAACCACAACGGCCTTAGTTGAAATTGAACCTATGTCAAATCCCAGATAAGTTTTCACCCCCGCACCAGAACGAGAATTTGTTAAATTTTTATTACTGCTGATACCCCCATCGCCTCGTTTGGTGTGGGGGTTAATTTTATTTTGCATATGCATTTTGATTTACTAATTTATGCGCTTGTCTTTTAGCTAAAAGCATATCATGAAAGGCCTCTATTCTGGTTTTTATGCCGGCCTCTGATGTCTGCGAATCAAAACTAAAGTATATTATTGGTATTTTATAATCTTTTGAGATATTGTGCAAAACCGACATCGCATTTACCTCCGGCATACAACCAAACGGTTTTATGTGTATTATGCCGTCAAAGCCGGATTTTATAAGTTCATGAGCCCTAGCCACGCTTTCTGTCCCATGAGCTCCAAGATTATATTTTAAATACGGCTTTGCCTGATTCAAAAACTTTTTCATATGCATATCAAAACTAAAAACATCGTGCAAAATACTGGAAACCGTCACAAAACGATGGACTTCTATTCCTTTTTGCGCCAGTTCTTTTTCAATATAAAAATTGGAGAATGGCTCCATCAAAACATAAAGTTCTCCTATCACTCCCACGCGAATAGGGTTTATGGGTTTTTCTATTTCTATATTTTTAAAAATCTGCAAATATTTATTTTTACAAATTTTAACTTCTTTAATATTGCGCGTCTTGCCAAGATCAACAAGAAACATCTTATAAAATTTCTCATACTCTCCTTTATTTTTTTGAAAACCTATATTTTTTCTTACCAAGTCTTCCGTAACATCAATGGCTTTTATCCTAAAATAACTGAGAAAAACTGTTTTAAAAATTTTGGCATATGATGCATTGGGATTTACTTTACGAATTTCTGTTATGGCTTTAAAATAATCATTATTCAATTTTATAAAATCAAACTTGTAACCTAATTTTTTTAAAATCTCTTTCTGCACCTCTCCGTAATAGCCAAACCTGCAACCGCCGCCCGCCTGAACCAAAACATTGGCTCCTGATTCCAACGCCTCTATATAGTTTCCCAGATTATATTTAAACGGTATACAAGCGCATTCGGGGCTGTGTTTAGCTCCAATTTCAAGGGTTTTTTTTGTAATCGGCGGGGGAACAACAACCTTATCTGCCATAAGTTCGGCTATCGGTCTAAAACCCACAAAGTAATTTCCCATATGCGGAAAGCTGACCTTTTTACTTACCTTTTCCATCTCTAAGCTTAACGTTTGATAATCTTTTCTACTGCAACTTGAAATTTTGGATACAAAATCATAAAATCTCGTCGGCTTATCTGCGTTGCTGATAAACCTCCTCAATTTTCTGATTTCTCACACAAAATTTCTGCATTTCGCTACGAAAAATTATCAAACGCTAATCTTCTTTTTTAATTTTATAATATCAACAAAACTTTCAAGCCTTGTTTTTAACCCAGCTTCTCCCTGAAGCTCATCAAGGATTATAGAAATCATCGGCTTTTTTATTTTATTCTGGCACAAATTTACCACTAAGGCATCCGGCCCGCAAGGAAATGTCACCACAAAGATAATACCGTCGGCCTTATCTTTGTATAATTCTAATCCGCCAAGCAATTCTTTATTATACGTCCAATACAAATCAGAAGAAATATTGTTTGATAAGTTTTTTATTTTATCTTCGCCGGCAATATCAGAATAAATAATATCTACGCCTTCTTTCTCTAAAAAATCAATAATCGGTATGCCTAAAAAACTATCGTATATGGTATAGGGGTGAGACACGATTAAAATAACAGGTCTGCCAGGCTTCATAGAAATAATTTTTTCTTCCTGCTGCTTTATTAAATTTTGTTGAAAATTTTCCTGATCTTTTTTCGCTTTTAAATAGGCTTTTATCACCGAAATAGGATTTTTTTTAAGACTCCACCCAAGTTTTAAAAACCCTAAAATTTCCGGCTTAAATTTATTCACATCAACCGTGTATTCAATAAAATTAACATTTTTAAAGGTGTTGCAGGCAATATCATAAAGAGCCATAATTTTTACACAAATTTCCTCTTTTCTATGCAAAGATACAATGTGAGGGATAAGAATATAATTTGCCTTGTCTTTTAAATAATCTACATGACCTAAAAATATCTTCAAAGACAGACAACTTTCGTCGATAGCTAAATTGGCTCCTTTCTCCAATATTTTTTTATTAGTCTGAGGACTAACCACCACCTGAAAATTCAATCCTTCAAAAAAACTTTCCCAGAGCTTGTGGTACTTATGGTAAAGAAGGGCTCGCGGTATGCCTATTTTAATTTTTTCTTTACTGATCATATTTTTATACCTTAAGAATTAAAAATATTTGGTAATTCAAGGTAAGAATAACCGAATTTATGTAAAAAAGCAATAACCTAAAATGCGACTTTTGGTCGCATTTTTTATCTTTTGTTATATATTTTACTTATGTTCTTCGTTCTTGACTAAAACTTTATGCCAGTCATTAAAATCGTAAATATCGTGAGCGATAATTCCGCACACTACTCCGACGAAAAATCTGGGCAGATAGAAATAATCTATAAACCAAACAATTAACAACAGCAATGCTCCCAAAATCCAATGATGCAAATGAAGTTTCCAATTCTTGCCGCAGTCTATAAAAATACAATCAACCTTTCCTTTTTCAAGAAAATACTTAGAAAAAAGTTTAGAACCGATATATCCTAAAGCCAATCCTAAGGCCAAAAGAAAGGAGTAATAAAATGATGCCACCAAGACAACCGCCGGTAAATACCTTCTGACTTTTGAATTGTTGTTGCTTTTTGCTAATTCTATGTCTATTAACTTATCGTTTATATCGTTTAATTTATCGTTATTATCCATAATATAACACCGATTTCCTGATAGAAACCGTTAAATTCTATTACTTAACGAGATTCACTATTTATCTATTTTATCATCAACAAGCACCCTTGTCCAGCTCTAAACGCTGTTTTTACCCCCAGCTTTTCAACATGCCGGATAAGGGTCAAAACCCGTTAAAAAGCGTATTTTAAGCAAAAAAGAGCGGGAAGATTTCTCTTGCCCGCTTTAATCCCATAAAAATGAATCATGCTTCCTTGGGAATCAGCGAAAAAGCAAGTTCCTCGAACTGAACCATTAGAGAGAGGTCAAGCGCTTTGTCATAAATTTGCTTGCGACTCTCCGCCCAGCCCTGGATAGCTTTGCCGAGTTCCTCCCATATTAGTTGCGGTTCCTGGTTAGTTTCCCTCACAATTGTAGAAAGATCTGATTCAACAATATCAACGTTTATGGCCCGCCCAACTTTAAAACCATGGCTATCCTTATCCTCCTCAATAAAACCTATGGTTACGAGGACCCATAGGCCAGAACGTGCAAGACCCCAGACCCGCATAGTTCCATAGCGATCTATACTTGGTTGCTTCACGGAACACCATGGTTGTTTACGAAAAATTCCTTGGGTCTTCAGCGAAAACCGAGGATCTCCAGTTGAAACAGAGACGTCATACTTGAGCTCATGCTGGCAACTCTCCCCATCTTTCACACAAAAAAGCGAGCCGAGCTCGGGAAGCGTAAAAAAATCAAGGTGCGGTTTGATGAGTTCACGGCGGTCCTCTATCAGGTCATCCCACTCTTCATCTGTTATTTGTTTTTTTCGGACAAACGTTTCTAATCCTTTGGTCGAGGGCATACCCTTTTCCTTTCAGTTTTTTGGTTTTTTTGGTTTTTGAGAGGCGGACCTCTCACCGAGATAACTTTTACATAAAATGATTACTATGTCAAATATTCACCCAGATTTTAAAAAATCTGGGTGAAGGGTCAAGCAAAAATCCAACTCTTTAAAAATTTAAAAAATTATGTTATTGTTGTAATAAATAGCCCTCGTCGTTCAACGGATAGGACGGAGGTTTCCTAAACCTTAAATGGAGGTTCGATTCCTCCCGAGGGCACAAAATAATTAATTTTCAATTTACAATTTTCAATTTGCATTAAATTTTATAAAGTTATAAATTTAATAGAAATTAGAAATTAATAATTAGAAATTTTATGCCTAAATCTCCAATTATAGAAATAGCAAAAAGAGTTTGCCCGGCGGTTATTACCGTAATAGTTTCAAAAGACCTGCCAAAAGCGGAAAATTTTTATTCTTTTCCTTTCGGCGATAAAGAATATATGATGCCGAAATTTGAAAAAGGACAAAAAAGTAAAATAGAAAAAACTAAAATCGGAGGAGGGTCGGGTTTTATTATTTCTGAAAACGGCTATGTTTTAACCTCAAACCATGTGGTGTCTGACATAACGGCCGATTATACCGTAATTTTAGACCCAAAACACAAATATTCCGCCAAAGTTTTATCCAGAAACCCGATAAACGACACGGCTGTTTTAAAAATTGATGGTGAAAGGTTTCCATATCTGGAAATGGCGGATTCTGGGAAAATTGAACTTGGTGAAGAGGTGGTTGCCGTAGGAAATGCATTGGGTGAATTTACGGATACATTATCAGCCGGCATTATATCCGGACTTTCAAGATTTATCACAGCTTTTGGCGGAATTGAGAATCAAACGCAAAATTTAAGAGGCTTGATTCAGACAGATGCGGCTATTAATCCGGGTAATTCCGGAGGACCATTGATAAATATGGAAGGAAAGGTTATCGGCATTAACACCGCCATGGTTGCAGGAGCTCAAAACATTGGATTTGCAATACCCATAAATTACGCTAAAAAAGATTTGGAAGAAGTTAAAAAATATGGAAAAATAATAATGCCATTCTTGGGAGTAAAATATGTTTTGGTTTCCAAAGATATGGCAAAGGCAAACAAATTGACTGTAAACGACGGGGCAGTCGTTGTTAGGGAAGCATTGGGCGAGTCGCCGGTGGTAAAGGGTTCGGCGGCAGATAAAGCAGGGGTCAAAGAATGGGATATAATTTTAGAATGCAACGGCGAAAAAATCACAACAAAAAATCCTTTGGCGAATATTCTGCAAAAATGTAAAATCGGAAGCCAGACACCTATGATTGTTCTCCGCGACGGCAAAAAAATAAACTTAACCGTAAAATTAGAAGAAAAAATTTAAAACACAAATTATCGCAAATCACTAATCAATTAAAAATCCGCGAAAAGCGGATTTTTTTGACTAACACCTAACTTAAACTTGGATTTTGCTGAATAGATAGCTGCCAATGGCAATAAGGACTGCGACGATGACAGTTAAAATTAAAAGGTCGGGCATTAAGCCGTAATGAGCCTGAGCTATACTTTCAAGAGTTCCGCGCAAGCCGTCTACGCCGTAATATAATGGGTCTATTTGCGTGACAATCAAAACTGCTTTTGGCAAATTCGTAAGCGGAAACAAAGCGCCGGAAAAAAAAGACGACCTATCCCTGTATTATTTATATTATATAATAATAATACGACTTCTCCTACTGATTGGGTGTGGAATTATCCAATTTAACAGCGTCCTCTGTATAAATATTGGACGGATTCCATAGCATAAACCCCGTTAGAAGTTTGCGATGATATAATACCACGATGAAAGTTTTTATAAAAACTTTCATCGTCAAGGATAGCAATAGAATCTTGGAATGATTAACAAAAATTATTTTACAATGACAAACTTCTAACGGGGTAAAACTGCTTCTTCTGTATAGACATTAGAAGGATTCCATAACATGAACCCATTATAGTCATTTCCCAGTGCGTCCTGCGTTGCCCGTATTTCGTCTTTTACCATGTCGGCTGTATAATAGGCGCCCATATTAAAATCCTGCAACCACGGCCTGAATTTTGCCGTAGAATCAGCTGCCTCGCTGTTTTGCAAAAGTAGGTTATTGAAAGTTTGCTGGCGAGCCAAAGCTGTATCCATTGAATATTTTATAACTTCGTACGGATGTTCCGCCGGATTATCAAAACCCATAAATCCGTTCGCGTAATGCGACGGATAAACCATCGGCGATATAAAATCAAAATTTTCAAAGGCATTCTCAATCACCTGACCTATCCCCATGTCATCCGTGCTTATTGTCGTCTGACCAAACAAATCCACTGATATTTTTTGGCTCGCCAATTGCTGTCTCACGTAATTAAAAAAATCTTTTATGACTTCGGATTTTGCAGTTTTCCCGTCCCAGGCGGGAAATCCCATATCTCCTATTTTACCATCGGAAGGAAACCTTACATAATCAAAGTTAACCTCGTCAAACCCGTGATAAAATGCGTCCTTTGCCAAAGAAATATTATAATCCCAGACCTCTTTTGATGCCGGATCTAACCAAGATAATTTATTGTTGTCCTGCCACAAAATTGGTTGAGATAAATCAGTGGTGTTTATTTTATTATATACCGCTAAATCCGGCCTCACTTTAGAAAATGCCGGATCTTCAAAAACAACTATCCTGCCAATCACATAAACATTTTGGTTGTGAAAAAATCTCACCAAGGCATCTATATCTGGAATCGCGTGGTCATAAAGTTTGTATTTTTGAGCGTTATCGGCGCCTGAATTATAAGAGACAAGTCCGGAATAATCTTTGACATCAACAACCACGGCATTAATTTCGGTAGTCTTAAAAAGATTGCTTAAATAATCCAGATATTTTTTGCTTCCCGCCGAATATCCTGTGACATAAACTGCTTTTATAATCTCCGGCGGATTGCTCAACTTTTGCGGGACGCTAAGCGTCCCAATTGGCCCGCTTAGCGGGCCGGAGGAACCATCGGAAACCGTCGCTATTTGGCTAAAAAAAATAATCTTAATATCCTGTAAATAAAAAGAAACACCGGCCATTGCGACCAATATTATTATTAACACAACAAGGATTTTTTCTGACCAATAAAATTGCATAATGCTTAATTATAACAATATTCCTTGCAAAAAAAAGCGAGGTATTATCGTCGCTTTTTTATCTTTTTATTGTTCGGTCGTTTTTCCGTCAAACTCTTCGTCCTTGGCCGGATCTTCCGCCTCGGCTTTCGTTGCCCGCACAATTCCATCTTTGTGATGCGCCGGAGAATAAATAGTGTAAAGTTTCAATGCCTTTGTTTTGGAAGTATTAATTACATTGTGTTGCGAGCCAGCTGGCACAATCACCGCCGAACCATCCTTAATTTTGTATTCATTTCCGTCAATAATGCATTTGCCGTGGCCTTTTTCAATCCTGAAAAACTGGTCGTTATCTGAATGAACTTCCATGCCAATTTCTTCACCGGGTTTAAGAGACATCAAAACCAATTGGCTATGCTTTGCCGTATAAACAACTTTTCTAAAATTTTCGTTATCTAAAGTATCTTTTTCTATGTTTGAACAAAATCCTTTCATCTTTTTATTATTTAATATTATTTTTTTAATTCAATTACTATATTTCCATCTTACCAAAAAACCACCTCAATTAAAAGTGGTTTTTAAAAATCTAAAGTCTTTATGTAGTCTGAGAAGGATTTGACATCTGTATATAAAAATCCATTTATCCCTAGCTTGATAGCACTATCAACGTTTATTTTACTATCATCAATTAACAAAGCTTCTTCTGGTTTCGAATCTATTTCTTTGAGAGCGTATAAATACATACCTTTACCAGGTTTTATCATCCCAACCTCAGAAGAAAGAACGATTTTATCAAAAAGGCCTTTAAATTGAGGATATGTCGGGTAAACCATTCTATTGAAAAAAGAGGAGTTTGAATTAGATAAAAGCATTGTTTTAAACCCCCTATTTTTTAATTTCAAAATTATATCTGCCAATTTAACATCTAGTTTTAAATAGTTGTCTATCTCTTTACGAAGTTTTTCTTTCGTTGAGTTAACTCCTTCGTATTTCAAAAAATAAGAGATAATATCATCCTCAGACATTCTCCCCAAATCAAACTCTTCAAAAACATTGTTTAAATTTTCATCTACAAGTCCACGCTTCAGCATGTTTTCTTTATACCACCCACCAAGCACTGGATCACAAACAACGCCGAAACAATCGAATATAAAAGTGTTTATTTTTTTATTCATAAAAGTGGGCGGCTAACGGGAGTCGAACCCGTTCTGAGGCTGCCACAGAGCCTAGTGCGAAACCGTTACACTCTAGCCGCCACGCTAAGCGTGGCAATTGGCCCGCTAAGCGGGCCGCCATAATTTTTTGTGATAATGAATGCCCTTCGACAAACTGTTCAGGGCACTTCGCCTCGCAAAATCTCTGCAATTGCTTGCACTGAGCAAGCGAAGCGAGTCGAAGTGTCGGGGTATAGGGATTTGAACCCTAACTAAATCGTCCCAAACGACTCGTGCTACCGTTACACTATACCCCGGTAGCTTGGATTATAGCTGAAAAAAACCTTATTGTCAAAGCTAAAATTCTATGATAAGATATTAGTTAATCAGCCCTGTTGTTTAATAATCTTTCGTCGCGAAACGCAAAAATTTTTAAGTGAAAATTTAGAAAAATAACGATGCCTACTATAAAATAGTAAGCGGAGGATTTTTTCTAAATTTGCAACTAGAATTTTAAGTTGTAGCAGAAAGAATTATTAAATAGCAGGGCTAATGCCCTCATAGTTAAATGGATATAACTCTAGCCTTCTAAGCTGGTGTTGTTGGTTCGATTCCAACTGAGGGCACAAGGAATGATGCTCTTTATATTTGAACCCCTCTTTATTGTATGGTATAATGTAGTTGTAGGTACAAATCTAACAACTATAAAATGTTAAGCCTAAAAGAAAAAGCCATAAATTATAGAAAGAAAGGATTCTCATATAATATGATTCGTGAAAAAATAGGAGTGAATAAAAGCACCCTAAGCAATTGGCTTAAAAAAATCCCCTTCTCCCCGAACAAAGAACTTATAAAAAGAATCGGGTCAGCCAAATTAAAATCAGCTTCGTTTAAGCACAACCAAAAAATGGACGAAGTGGCTGAAATGAGAAATATAGCAGAAAAAGAGCTGGGCATGATTACAAAAAGAGATTTGTGGCTTTTAGGAATCGGGCTTTACTGCGGGGAAGGAAGTAAATCAAATGAACAAATTAGATTTTCCAATTCCGACCCGGAGATGATAAAAATTGCAATAATGTGGTTTAAAAAAAATTGCCGCCTAAAAAACGAAAATTTGAATCCTTTCGTCCATATTTATCCAGACAACGATATTGAAAAAACAATAAATTACTGGTCAAAAATAACCGGCATCCCAAAAAATCAATTTGGTAAAACTTATATAGATAAAAGAGCCAATAAATCTGAAGCAAAAAGAGATACTTTACCATATGGCACGCTCCATTTGCGTATTAAAAGTTGTGGAGAAAAAGAATTTGGGAGAAGATTACATAGACGAATAATGGGCTGGATAGAATCAGCCATAAAACAAATCAATGCGGGTATCGTATAACGGTATTACCCAACTTTTCCAAAGTTGTGACAGGAGTCCGACTCTCCTTACCCGCTCAAAGTTATTTTATGAGTAATCATTTTGGTATTCCTGTTAAGGACATAGAAGAATCTAAAAAGTTTTATCAAAAACTGGGTTTTAAGGTATTTAATTCTTGGAGAAAGGAAGGTCAAAAGTTAGAAGGACTGTGGATGAAAAACGAGAACGGATGCAAAATTGAACTAGTTTACCATCCAGCAAATAAAAATTTAAAATTCCCAAAAATACCAGAAGTCTTACACCTTGGCATAGAAGTTGAAAATTTAACAGAAAAGATTAAAGAACTTGAAAAAGAAAATATAAAAATCGTTATACCAATTACAAAAGGGGTAACTGTTAAATGTTTTGCCTTCATAAGAGATCCTGATGGTTTCGCGATAGAATTCAGCGAACATTAATCAGAAATCCGCCCCCTACCCGCTCCAAAATATAAATCCTCGCCAATCCGTGGCGGGGATTTGTTTTATATCTTTATTGTGATAAAATAGGATATATAAAGATAATAACAAAATACAACATGGATAAATTTACAAACCTATACGATTTTATAGACTTCGCCAAAGCTAACAGAAAATATCCGGACAACACGGCGAATAATTTAAAATCGGCCTTAAAAATTTTTGAAAAAGAGCTTAATGCCGAAGAGCTTAAATCCATAAATATGGTAGAGGAGAGTATAGGAGAGATTTTTAGAAGCTTGGTTATCGCGCACAAAGACAAAAGCATCATCTCACTAAATACCTATAAGGCCCGACTGCTTAAAGTTATAAAAGATTACAAAAAATATGGCGCAGAACCTAGTAAAATACAGACCTGGGTTGCCAAAACAAGGAAATCCACACCCCTGTTAATTAAAAAAGATAAACAAGATAGAAATAAGATTATTTTATCTAACTCTATCAACACCCCTGTGGAAAACTACCACAAAATAGAACTTTCCCTTGGCTCCGGCAAAGCCCAAATTTCCGTTCCCAAAAATATAAACGCCAAGGAGGTCAAAGTTATTAAAGATATTTTAGACTCTATAACGGCCGGAAATTAACCCGACTATCAATAGCCATGCTGGCTATTTTTTTTATTACTATTGACAAACGCAACTGTGTTGCATTAATATAGAAGCATGGATGATCTAAAGGACACTTTATCGCAATTAAAAAATAAAGGATACAGATTCAGCGCTGTCCGTAATTTTATAATAGAATCATTAAATAAAAACGAATATCCCCTCTCGGTCCTTGATTTACAAAAACTTTTTAAGAAAAGTGATCTTTCCGCCGATAAAGTGACGTTATATAGAGAAATAAACTTTCTAAAAAAGAAAGGTATTATTATAGATGTGCAATTGGGCGACAGAAAAAAATACTATGAAATATCATCGAGAAAGCACCATCATCATATTATCTGTATTAAGTGTAAAAAAATAAACGATTTCATGGTTCATGAAAACAAAAAATTAATTAACAAAGCATTAAAACAAGCCGGTGATTTTGCCGAAATCACAAATCATTCTTTTGAATTTTTTGGGTTGTGCAAGTCGTGCGCTAAAAAATAAAACATGGCGATAGTTATTATACTTCTTTCAGTAGCAACGTTTGTCTCAACACTTTTGGGAGGGCTTTTTGCTGTTAAATACAAAAAGAGACTCCATTATATAATGGCTTTTGCCGCCGGAGTTTTGCTGGGAGTTGTTTGCTTTGATATTTTCCCGGAAATTATTGAACAGGTAAAAATTTATAATTTCAACTCCGTTGAAGTTATGATTGCCTTAGTCTTGGGTTTCTTGCTTTTCCATATATTAGAAAAAAGTATTTTAATACATCATTGTCACTCTGAAGATTGTAAAATACACAAACATCCGGATATAGGAGTTGCCTCTGCGATAGCTTTAGCTGGACACAGTTTTATGGACGGAGTTGGCATTGGACTTGGTTTCCAGGTCAGCCCGGCAATCGGAATATTGGTTGCAATCGCCGTCATTTCTCACGATTTCACGGATGGAATGAACACGGTAAGTTTAATGTTAAGCCACAACAACACTGATAGAAAATCCAAAATATTTCTGCTTTTAGACGCCGCAACCCCTGTTTTGGGAGCCGCCTCAACTCTATTCTTTAAAGTTTCTCCTCATTTCCTAGTTTTGTACTTAGGATTTTTCGCAGGATTTCTGCTTTATATCGGCGCGTCAGACATTTTGCCCGAAGCCCACTCGGAACACAGCTCATATAAACTGATGGGATTAACAATTTTGGGCACATTATTTATCTTCATCATCACGCGTTTCATTTAAAAATATTAGTAGTATAATAAAACAATATAATTAAAAAATAAAATTTATGTATTTTACAATCAGTTGGTGGATGAGCGCGCTATCTATTTTGATCCCCGTAATCGGCTCTTTTATGCTTATAAATAAAATAAACAAAAGGATACAAAAAGGACAGACCTCACAAGAATCCCTTCTTAAAAATGAACAAGTACAAATATGGATTTTTTCATTACTAAATCCCATTTTAACATGCTTAATTGTCTATTTTGGATTTAAAAAACGCTTTCCCATTAAGGCAAAAAAATCCGCAGTGATAGCTGCTTGTGCTTTAGGAATTTGGTTTGTATTTAACGGCCTTTCAGCTTTAAGGGGTTAACTATATATATGGAATTAAAATTTCATACAAGTTTAAGCAAAGAAGAATGTATCGAACGATTAAATAAAGCCTTAAAAAGAAAATTTTTCTCTGGTTGGAGCTTGGTGGTTGGTAAAATCAATAACGATAATATTTACCTAAGAAGACCCCAATATCGTGGAGTAATTTTTCCTAAAATTTTTTCAGGACGTTTGCAGTCTGTCATAAATGGCACAGAAATTATTGGTACTCTTACCAGCGCAAATTTTTTTAATTTTTTATTTATAATACTTGTTACTTTTGTATTTGCTTTTGGAGTTTCCTTTATCAAAAATATTTCGACGTTATTAACGGCTTTAGTAATTCTCGTTTTTGCTATCATATATTTTTATCTAAGCGTAGATAATGGGAATAATACAGTTGATTTCATTAAAAAAACACTTGACGCAGATCTGATTAAATAAAAACCGTCCGCGAGAAAATCGAGACGGTTTTTTTGTTGCCGAGCGAAAACTAACGCGCGTATTCGATGACGCGGTTTTCGCGGATAACTACAACTTTAATTTCGCCGGGGTATTTCAGTTCTTCTTCAATTTCTGCGGCAATGGATTTGGCTATTTTTTGAGCTTGCAAATCGTCAACTCTGTCGGATTTTACAAAAACGCGAATTTCTCTGCCCGCTTGAATTGCATAAGTTTTTTCAACACCTTCAAATTTATTGGCGATGTCTTCTAAGTCCTTCAATCTCTGCAAATAATTTTCCATGGTATCCTTTCTGGCACCGGGCCTAGAGCTGGAAATTGCGTCAGAAACGGTCACAATGGTCGCTTCCAAGGATTCCACCGGATAATCTCCGTGATGGCTCCTCATAGCCTTTATAATCGCTTCTGATTCGCCAAACTTTTCTAAAATCTTAATTCCGATTTCAATATGCGAGCCCTGAATTTGCTGGTCAATAGCTTTTCCTATATCGTGCAAAAGACCCGCTCTTTTGGCTATTTGGCTGTTTGCTCCCAATTCCTCGGCAATTGTTTCGGCTATTAAAGCTACTTCCATTGAATGCAAAAGAACATTTTGCCCATAGCTGGTTCTGTAAAATAATCTGCCTAAAATCTGGATTAATTTTTCGTTTAATCCAATAACTCCCACGTCATAAGCGGCTTTGTCGCCGGCCTCTTTTATTTTAGCCGAAATTTCCGCTTTTGCTTCCTCATATTTCTCTTCAATTTTTGCCGGCTGGATTCTGCCATCAGCAATTAATTTATCCAAAGTAACCTTGGCGATTTGCCTTCTGATTGGATTGAATCCTGAAATGACAACCGATTCCGGAGTTTCGTCAACAATCAGCTCAACGCCAGTTAATTTCTCAAAAGTCCTTATATTTCTGCCTTCCTTGCCGATAATTCTGCCCTTTAAATCTTCACTGGCAAGTATAACGGTTGTTGTTGTTAATTCTTGCGTCTGAGGAACCGCGCATTTTTGGATTGCCAAAGCAACAATATCTTTCGCCCTCAACTGTAATTTTTCTTGATTTCCTTGTTCTAATTTTCTCATTCTGTCCAAAATTTCCTTCTCGTTTTCTATCTCAACCAATGCCAATAATTCTTTTTTGGCGTCCTCTCTGGAAAGCGAAGCTACTTTTTCTAATTTTCCTTCCGCTTCAAGCCTTAGCTGTTCTAAACTTTCTTTTATGGTTTTTAACTTTTCTACTTTACTCTGGAGTTCCTTTTCTTTTTCTTCAAAAGAAGTAATTCTGTCTGCCAGTAAGCTTTCCCTGTTCAATAAAAGTTGCTGGGCTTTTAAAAATTCCCTTCTTCTTTCGTCAACGTCTTTTTGCGCCCTTTCAATGATGTCAGCAGATTTTTTTTCTGCATTTTTCATCATTGACGTGGTCTCTTCCTTAACGTCGATTACTCTTTTCTGAAGCTTTGCTTCAAGCGTGCCGGCTCTTTTTTTGGCCAAATTCTGCCTGATGTAATAACCCAAAACAGAACCTAAAATTAAGGATACTGCTATGAATATAATATAAATGATAATTTGACTCATGTGTTTAATTATAGAATATAGAATCTGGAAGCTGGAAGTTAGAATGGAATTTGGAATATAGAATTTAGGATTACCCTTGATTCATAATTCTCTATTCTATTCAAGATTCAAAATACAAGATTCTAAATTCAAAGTCTAATAACAAACAAACTCACTTGCTCAGTGAGTGTGCATAAAATATATTTTTACCCGATCAGATAGCGCTTCGCGCTAATTTTCGGCTTCGCCGAAAATTATTTAATTGGGTGAATTTAGGTATAGGTTCTATTTACCGCCTATGACTTCGTCTATCAGTCCATATTTTTTGGCCTCTTCTGCGGTTAAATAAAAATCTCTGTCAGTGTCTCTTTCCACCTTAGCTATCGGCTGGCCTGTGTTTGATGACAGAATTTTATTTAATTTTTCTTTCATATGGATAATCTGTTTTGCGGTAATTTCTATATCCGCCGCCTGCCCTTGCATGCCTCCGGCAACCTGGTGCAAAAGTATTTCAGCGTTAGGCAAGGAAAATCTCTTTCCTTTAGTGCCTGCCGCCAAAATAACTGCCGCCATTGAAGCTGTAAGGCCTATACAAATGGTGGAAACCGGACATTTCAAATACTGCATTGTGTCATAGATTGCTAATCCCGCTGTAACCGAACCTCCCGGGCTGTTTATGTAAAGCTTTATGTCTCTTTTTGAGTCTTTCGATGCTAAATAAAGCATCTGGGCAATCACCACATTTGCATTCATATCAGAAATGGGACCCGCAAGAAAAATAATGCGCTCTTCTAAAAGCCTTGAAAATATATCGTATGCGCGCTCACCGCGCTGGGTTCTTTCTACAATAGTTGGTACTATTGGCATTCTTCGTTAATTTTTAATTTTAAATTTTTACTAAATTTTCTCCAACTAACTTATAATTAAGTGGCAAAACTGTAGTTGATGCTCCGTTATAAATATTGGCATTAATAGTTAATATCCCATTATTAATACTAATATTTTTTATACCGTATTGATTCGCTCCGGACATAACGAAACCACCTGGATCAACGAAAAATGCACCAGTCGAATTCCCATTTTTGTTAATAACGACTATGAACGTACTACCGCAAGAAGCACCGCATCCAAGACCCGAAACAACAGCATCTTGAAAACCATCACCATTTAAATCTCCTTTGGTTATTAAATTGATGGTGTAATTTTGTCCTCCGGGACGAGTGGCTGCGTATGTTCCTTGGGCATTTTGCTTAAATTGAATTCCTTCTAATTTATTTATGGCGCTGATGATTGCAATATCTGATAATTGCTGAGACACGGTTTGATTGGTCGGCGCAACAATGCTGAAAGTATTGCTATTAACAATTATAGAACCATTTATTGAGGAAAGCGTCAAAATGTAATTACCAACTGTAAAAGTGTTCGGAATCGTCCATGCATAGCTACCTTGGGAAGCCACAACTCCACTAGCTATTACAAGGTTGCTTCCCCCAGCCGAAGTGCCAATATTTATATTATTTAATCCAGAAGAATTCCATGTAATATTATAAGTTTCTCCTATTTTCCATGTCTCTCCTCCTTTTGGCGAAGTGACGTTAATTGACGGCTGTGCAGTTTGGTTATTTTTATTTTGGTTTTGCTGCGTTTGAACGACTGGTTGTGTTTTTGTTGAAAAATATTGATACGCCAAGACTCCGCCGACAGCAATAACCGCTACGACAATAATAATTATGCCGACTAATAATGTTGTCCCGCCTCGGACGGGATCCCGCTGTGGCGGGAAAACTCCTTTTTGGGTTTGCATAAGTTTTCTTGCACCCTTCTTATAAAAAATATATAGAAGGCTGTAAAATTTAATGATTAATTTTTAAAGTAACTTTATGAATTCATCAACAGATATTTCAGCGTCTCTTAATAATTTTCTCAATAATCCTTTTCCTAAAACTTTATGGTCGGGAACGGTTAGCGGTATTCTATGAATGTCACTATGCAACAAACGAATATGACTACCTTTTTGTCGAGCAACCTTGTATCCTATTTTTCTAAATACTTTTATGGCATCTCTGCCAGAAAGTGATGGTAATTTTGGCATTAAAAAGCTATATTGTGAAGACTTATTTCTTTCGGATTATATAATTCAATAATTTCCTGATTTTCTTTTTCCTCCAAGCACAACTCAATAACTTCTCTGATGTTTTTTAAAGCTTCATCTATAGTTTTTCCCTGTGTATAGCATCCCCTAAAAACCGGGCATTCAACAACATAAAACTTATCGTCTTTTTCTACGATAATAGGAAATTTTTTATTCTTGATTTTCGCTAAAAATGCTCTTGTCATATTATTTTATTACTACGTGTAATTTATTTAGAAATATTTTCCAATAAAAGAAAAATCTTTTCATTATAAATTACACCTTTAGTATACTCTTTTAATTCGTTAATGTCAATTTTGGCTAATTGTTCCTTTGAGTAATTTTTAATGGATTTTGCCACCTCTTCGGCTACTTCCTGATCAGTAACATCCACGCTTTCTTTTTTGCCAAGCTCTCTTAAAACCAAAAATCCTTTCAATCTTTTTTCAGCTTCCTTCTGATATGTTTCTTTTATTTCTGCCTCCGTCTTTTTTATAGAAGCTAAATATTCTTCAAATGTAATTTTAATGCTTTGGGTAATCCTGTTTTTCAAATCTTCAAGCAAACGCTGTTGTTCTTGTTCAATAACAACTTGGGGCAATTCTCCGCCAGAGGCGGATCCGCCTTGGGCGGAAAACTTGGATTTTTCGGCAATTTTCTCCAAAATTTCTGCCCGTTTCTTTTGCTTTTCAGCTTCTGTTTTTTCCAAAACAATTCCTTCTTTCATACTGGATTTTAACGCAACCAAGGAATCAAATGCTCCTAATTGTTTTGCAAATTCATCATTAATTTCCGGTAATTCCATTTTCTGTACCGAAATGACCTTTAATTTAAAAAGGTCACCCGCCTCATTGCCCGCAGGGCTTTGGGCGGGCCCATTATCCGCCCCGCCTAAAGCTGTGGCATTATGGCGGGCAGGCAACTTAAGCATAAATTCTTTCTCTTCACCAGGACGCATGCCGATAATTTGTTCCTCGAATCCCTTGATGAGGCCTGCTTCGCCCAAAATAAACTTGTCGGCAACGTCTTTTCCGCCATTGATATCCTTATTCTGGTATTTTATTTCAACAAAATCTTTCAATTGAGCTGGATTATTGTGCGCCGTGAATTTGGCTCTGGTTTTTTGCAAATAATTTATAGAATCCTGAACTTCTTCTTCGGTCACCGAGACATCTTTACCTTTAACAGTTGCTGCAATTTTTTTGTAATCAGGCAATTCAACATCAGGCAGTACGGTTATAACCGCTTTAAAGATAAACGGACTTCCCTGCGCTATCTTCACAATGGAAACCTCGGGATTTCCCACCGGCTCCAACTTGCTTTCCTTTATATATTCCACATAAACGTGCTGAACAGCGTGGTCTCCCGCCTCCATTAAAAGCGCCTCGGGCTTTATTTTATCTTGAACCATTTTCGCCGGAGCTTTTCCCGGCCTAAAACCATCCACCTTAATGTGGTGTTTTAAATGCTCCACAGCATGCGCCATATGCTCTTTAAATTCTTCGGGCGTTAGCTCAAATGTTATTTCTATTTGCGACTTCTCAAGTTTCTTTTGTTTAACCTCCATATTTTTAAATAATTTTATTAAGAATAATTATATAGTTTACACTTTTTTTTATGATAAATCAATGACAACCAAAAAGCGGGCTGTGCCCGCTTGGTGAAATTACCTACTTCCATTTATACAAATGCACAGCTATGTACATTGCAAGCATTCCTAACAAAAATCCTGCGGAAAACACGGCTAAGTGAGCAATCAAGTTTATTGCCCCGAGAACTATTAGAACACCGACAACATATACCCAAAGAGGACGTTTTTCTCGCCCTGAATAATTTGAAGGATTTATTGCCATAATTTTATTTCTATTTAATTGGGCACGCTCCCACTTTTATATTTCCAAGACTATTCCAACTGCCGCCATTATATACTTTTTCAAATCCATTAGCTTTTAAAATTCTTACTACTTGGCTACTTCTGTTCCCGGACTCGCAAACTAAAACTGTAGGAACATCTTTCTGCAACCACGTCATTGCCTCACCAATTTCGTCTAACGGAATATTTAACGAGCCCTCAATATGCCCATCTTTAAATTCCTCTTTCGTTCTGACATCAACAATCAACGCGCCATTAGCAATAATATTTTTTAAACCTTCTTCCATAAATTTATTTTTTACCTTGTTAATTTTTATTGTTCTTCAAACTTAACTTCGTCTGGGAACAATAATTGGAATGGATAGCCAACATGATTTTGCTCTATTTTTCCGCAACCAACATCTTTCAAAAATTTTATCATTCCAGCTGTTATTTTTTTTGGGTCGGCATTTTTATCGTCTCCCTTATATTCAATTTCAACAAAATCTCCCAACTCTTTTATTGAATCCATCGAAACTTCATAGTCTTTATAATCCCAGGATTTTCTCGTTTTATCAACTATAGTTACACTCTTAAAATTTAAAGCCTGCATTATTCTTTTCATCCGGTTAATATCTTCAATGGAAAGTTCATACTCATCGCAGTAAATGCTTTTTCCATTCTCGTCGCGATGCCAATTTTTGTAATTTATAGAAAGTTTTCCGCTTGAATCCCTTAATCTAAGCCACTCATTAATTGGGCGAACAGCTATAAAATCGCGATGCGCCGGAATAAAATATTCGTCTATCTGATGAGTTTCATATTTGAATTTTCCATTTTTATTTAAAAACTCCAACAACGGATTGCTATTCTCAATTTTAACCTGAATTTCAATTTCAACATTATCCATAAATTTATTTTTTATTTTTGATGTATTCTTCAATAAGTTTAACTTTTTGTTGATCATCTTTCCTTCGCTTTTCCTGTCTATAATCATCACGGGTCATCAATTTGTATATATCCAAATACTGTTGTACGGTAAACTCTTTAAATTTTATTCCATCAACTTCGGATATGTTTAATGCATCCGGATCAATTTTTATTTGCTCAACCAAGTCTGCTCCAGAGCCAAAGGCCACAATTTCTCCGTCCCGAAAAAATTCATGCTCGCGTTTATCTTTTAACTCAAAACCCAGACTCTTCATGAAAATTACAACACCTGGCCATTTTACTCCAATAAGATCTTTCGGAACCCAAATATCAATATCAGTAGCTTCTTTAAAATCTCCGATTAGCCTACACAGCCCCAAAGACCCCGTGATAATGGGCGTGACAGAAAAAGTGTTATTCAATCCTTTCGCAACCTCAAGAAAAATATCAAATTTTTTCTTGTTAGCAGACTTACACTTATTTTCTTCCATAAAAATTAAACTAATCGCCCCGCGGTTTTTAGTCGCGGGGCGATTTTGTTATACTAGGAAAGCTACAATCAATAAGGCGACGATGTTGAGAACTTTTATCATCGGGTTAATAGCAGGGCCTGCTGTGTCTTTGTAGGGGTCGCCGACGGTGTCGCCGGTGACTGCGGCTTGGTGAGCAAAACTCCCTTTACCTCCATAAGCTCCGCCTTCAATGTATTTTTTGGCGTTGTCCCAGGCAGCTCCGCCTGCTGTCATTGAAATTCCAACAAATAATCCTGTAATAATAGCGCCGATTAACATTCCGCCCAAAGCCTGCGGTCCTAAAATAAATCCGACTAAAATTGGCGCTAAAACAGGAATTAAAGCCGGCAACAACATTTCCTTGATTGCGGCTTTTGTAACTATATCAACGCATTTTCCGTATTCCGGTTTTGCGGTCCCTTCCATTAAGCCGGCAATATTTTTAAACTGCCTTCTTACTTCCTCAACAACTTTTCCAGCTGTCTTGCCAACAGCTCCCATCAAAAATGATGCAAATAAGTAGGGAAGCAATCCGCCGATTAAAAGCCCTGCAATAATTTTTGGATCGCTTAAAACAAAATTTTCTACGCCGGTCACGCTCACCTTCTCCGAATATGCTGAAAACAAAACTAATGCGGCTAATCCAGCCGAAGCAATGGCATAACCTTTTGTAACCGCTTTTGTTGTGTTGCCGACTGCGTCCAATGCATCTGTAATTTTTCTGACATCTCCGGGCATTCCGGACATTTCTGCAATTCCGCCGGCATTATCTGTAATTGGTCCGTAAGAATCAACCCCAACAACAATTCCGGAAATTGAAAGCATTGCCATAACAGCTAATGCAACTCCGTAAATTCCAGCTAACCAAAAACTTAAAATTATTCCAAATGCAATTAATAAAACAGGCAAAGCCGTTGACTGCATTCCAATTCCAAGCCCCCTGATTATGTTTGTGGCGTGGCCTGTTTCAGATGCCTTGGCAATTGATTTTACCGGACCGTAATCTGTTGATGTGTAATATTCTGTGATGACAAACATTCCGATTGCAACCACCAAACCAACTAATGTTGAAAGATATAACTTATTTACCGATATTGCCTGGTTAGCCATTAATTTTGAAACTACGGGATAAAATCCTATAGCTGACAAAATGATTGTTGCGGCAACACCCTTATAAAGGGCTCCCATTATATTCTGTTTTTTACCTAACTTCACAAAAAAACTTCCTATAATCGAACTCAAAATCGCAACGCTTCCCAAAATCAGCGGCAATAAAACAAACTGCGGGCTTCTCGGAAATAAAAGGTCTCCCAAAATCATTGTGGCAACAGTTGTTACTGCGTATGTTTCAAAAATATCGGCTGCCATACCGGCGCAATCACCAACGTTGTCTCCAACCTGGTCGGCGATAACTGCCGGATTTCTTGGATCGTCTTCCGGAATTCCTTTTTCAACTTTTCCCACCAAGTCTGCGCCAACATCAGCGGCTTTTGTATAAATTCCGCCTCCAATCCTGGCAAAAACTGAAATTAGGGAAGCTCCAAAACCTAGCCCAATCAATCCTTGAATATCCTTTGTTAAAAAATAATATCCTGAAACTGCTAATAATCCTAAGCTGACAACCATTAAACCTGTAATTAATCCTCCTTTAAAAGAAATGTCCAATGCCTTTGCCAAGCCCTTTCTTGCGGCTTCAGCGACTCTTGTGTTTGCCTGAGTTGAAACAGTCATTCCGATAAATCCTGAAACTCCCGACAAAAAAGCTCCTATTAAAAATCCAACGGCAATTTTCCATCCTAATCCGGGAAAAAGCAAGAGTATAATAAATAAAATAATTCCTACTAAAGAGATCATTTTATATTGTCTTTTTAGATAAGACATTGCGCCCTCCTGCACTGCGGCTGTTATTGCAACTGCCTTGCCGCCGGCAACTGGAGACTTTCTGATTTTAGAAACCAGATACCAGACGAACGCAATCGCAAAAAGCGAAACGATAATCGGAAAATAAATTATCGACATAATTTTTTGTCATTGCGAGGCGTAGTCGAAGCAATCTTGCACCTATGCACCTATGCACGGGTGCGTCATTCCCGCGAAAGCGGGAATCCAGAGATTGCTTCACTTCGGTTCGCAATGACGAGTTAATTATTTGAAATTAATTATTAATTATTCTGCTGGAGTTTCTGGCATGTCTGGTAATTCTTCGTCAGCCGCATCTACTTCGCTGGCATCTTTTTTATCGGCTTCATCGTTTTCAGCCTCTTCGTTTTCAACTTCTTTTTTAACTTTTTTTGTTTTCTTCGCTTTTTTCGGTTTCTCAGCTTTTTCCCGTTGCCCTTCCGAAGCCTTGGCGGAGGAAGGTTCCTTCATCTCGCCGGCTTGTCCCGCCGACTCGCCTCGCTTCGCAGTCGAAGCGAGAGATTTATCGGAGCCGGAAGATTCGGCGGAGGCAGGTTCGCCCTCAACCTCTTCGGCCGCAACTTCAGCTGTCTTAATATCTATTTTCCAACCGGTTAAGTTTGCTGCTAATCTTACGTTCCTTCCATCCTTACCGATAGCTAATGACAGCTGGTCTTCTGGCACAAAAACAGTCGCTGTATTTTTGTCTTCAACTTTTACTCCGACAACTTTGGCTGGCGACAAGGCATTGGCAATAAATTTTTCCGGCTTCTCGTCCCATGGAATCACGTCAATCTTTTCCCCGCCCAATTCATTTATAACCGCCATAATTCTTGTTCCTCTTTGCCCAACACAGGCTCCAATCGGATCAACTCCCTCCTCGTTGGAAACAACAGCAATTTTTGTGCGAAAACCGGGCTCTCTGGCAATTGATTTTATAACAACCGTGCCTGACGCAATTTCAGGAACTTCCAGCTCAAATAATCTTGAAATTAATTTTGGGTATGCCCTTGAAAGCATCACAACGGAACCCTTTGGGGTGTCTTCCACTTTCATTATGTAAAGCTTCAAGCGCTGGCTTGGCCTATAAAACTCTCCCGGGATCTGCTCTTCTCTATTTAAAATCCCCAACGTTTTTCCAATATCAACGAAAATCGTATGGCCCTCGATTCTCTGGACAATTCCCGAAATGATTTCCCCTTCTTTTGACCTGTATTCCAAAGAAATTGTTTCTTTTTCCGCTTCGCGGATTTTTTGCAAAATAATCTGTTTTGCCGTTTGAGCTGCAATTCTTCCATAATCTTGTTTTGAAACTAAAGGAATTTCGATCTCCTCGCCAATTTTCCATTTTTCCTGCCTGCCGGCGGGCAGGGGATAATCTTTTTTTGCATCCTCAATCATTATGTGTTTTTCGGGATTAAAAACATATTTTTTAGGTGGTTCTTCTCCTATTCTTACTTCGTCTTGCGGGATTTCTCTTCTTTCCTTCATTTCCTCAATCTCCTCATCTGTATAAAGCATTGAGTTGTCCACGATTAATTTTACTTGCCAAAACTTAACATCGCCCGACACCGGGTTAAATTTTGCCTTAATTTTTTGCCCCTTTTCCCCGTAATCTTTTTTGTAAGCAGTGGCAATCGCGGCTTCAATTGTTTCAATAACTTTTTCAGGCGAAATGCCTCTTTCTTCCGAAATTTGAGCCAAAGCTCCTTTAAAATTTTTGATATCCATAGGATTGTGAATGTCTAATTAACCTAATTATACTAATTGACCTAATCAAATGTAAATGTCTAATTACAAAATTTTTAGAAATTAATATTTGATTAGAATAATTAGAGCAATTAGAATAATTAGAATAATTT
>Ga0182027_10003658_pt1 | contig 24190 bp, 16 predicted proteins | sample 712E1DmetaG_FD_121300 | JGI IMG/M metagenome (GOLD analysis project Ga0182027, IMG submission 121300) | Permafrost microbial communities from Stordalen Mire, Sweden - 712E1D metaG (Illumina Assembly) | ecosystem: Environmental > Terrestrial > Soil > Wetlands > Permafrost | place: Sweden... | reverse complement strand
GGCGGCGGAAACGGCGAGCCGCGCGAAGAGCGAATTCGTGGCCAACATGAGCCATGAAATCCGCACGCCCATGAACGGCGTGGTGGGCATGACGGAGCTGCTGCTCGACACCGAGATCACCTCCGAACAGCGCGAGTACCTGAACATGATGCGCAACTCGGCGGACGCGCTGCTCACCGTGGTCAACGACATCCTGGACTTCTCGAAGATCGAGGCCGGCAAGCTGGATCTGGAATGCGTGGAGTTCCCGCTGGCGGAAGCGCTCGACCGGACCATGAAGGACTTCGGCCTGCGCGCCGCTCAAAAAAACCTTGAGCTGGCGTGCGAGGTAACCTCCGGCGTCCCGGCGACGGTGGTGGGCGACCCGGCCCGGCTGCGCCAGATTCTGAACAACCTGGTGGGCAACGCGCTGAAGTTCACCGAGCGCGGCGAGATTTTGGTCAAGGCGGACCTGGAAAGCCGCGAGGGCGACGCCCTGCTGCTGCACTTCACGGTGCGCGACACGGGAATCGGAATCCCGGCCAAGAAGCGGGAATCGATCTTCGAAGCCTTCTCGCAGGGCGATGGCTCCACCACGCGCAAGTACGGCGGCACGGGCCTGGGGCTGACCGTCTCGTTGCGGCTGGCCACCATGATGGGCGGCCGGATGTGGGTGGATAGCGATCCCGGAAAGGGCAGTTGTTTCCACTTCACGGCGCGCGTGGGGGCGCCGAAGCCGGCGCGTTCGGTAGATCCGCGTTCACGCGCGCCGCAAAACGCCCAGGTCCTGGTGGTGGACGATAACGAAAGCAACCGCCGCATTCTGGGGGACGCCCTGGGCAAGCTCGGAATCGCCGCCAAGGCCGCCGCCGGGGCCAATGCCGCCATCGGTTTGATGCGCGATCTGGCGGACGCCGGCAACCCGGTGACTCTGCTGGTGGCCGATGCGCACATGCCGGGAAAAGACGGCTTCTGGCTGGCCGAACAGGTAAAGGCGGACCCGAAGCTGGCCGGCGCCGCCATCGTCATGCTCACTTCCGCCAGCCAGCGCGACGACGCGGCGCGCTGCCGGGAGCTGGGCGTCGCGAACTATCTGACCAAGCCGGTGAGCGAACGGGGATTTCGCGAGGCGGTCCTGACGCAGCTTGACCGCCAGGCCTCGGGATCCCCCGCGGCCGGTCCGGATGCGCGCCACGCGATTCAACAGCCGCCCGCGCGGCCCGCTCTGAAGATCCTGGTGGCGGAAGACAATCCGGTCAATCAGAAGGTCGCGATGACCATGATCGCGAGGCGCGGCCACAACGTCACCTTGGCGGGCAATGGACGCCAGGCGCTGGAGGCGTTGCGGGAGAACTCGTTCGACCTGGTCCTCATGGATATCCAGATGCCGGAGATGGACGGGTTCGAAGCCGCCGCGGCCATCCGCGCGAGCGAACGCGGCACGAGCAAACACCAGCCCATCGTCGCCATGACGGCGCACGCCATGAAAGGCGACGAACAGCGCTGCCTGGACGCAGGCATGGATGGCTACCTCGCCAAACCGATCCGCGGCGACGACCTTTACGCCCTGCTGGACGGTTTCCCGGAATGCCTCATGCCGGTCGAACTGCAACCCTGACCGCGCGGTTGGGGCCGGCCAGGGGGCCGGCCCAATCGGCGTTAACCCAAGCCGGCGTGGGAGCCTTTCCCACCCGGCGTGGCAGCGGCGCCCAGCAGCGTCGCCGACCAAGCTGCCGGTGCAACGCCGTAGGCGGGGGCACGGGCGTCTGGCCGAAGTTTCCCGAATTCCCGTTTCGGCCGTTATCGGAAACGCGGCCCGTGTTCACGCCCAGCGTTGTGGTGAGAGACTGAAGGTATGGGAGATGCTCCGAAACTGCTTGGCGGCGCCGCGTTCGTGCTTGACCGCGACGGGCGAGGCGCCGAGCGGCATGCCCTTGCTAATCTTCGGGATGTAGACGATGCAGGGACGGCGCTTCTCTCTAACATCGTAACGGCGCCCCCTGCAGCAGTGAACCTGCCGCGGCAATATGGCCCTTGGACCACCTTCAAGACGATAGAGCCGCATCACGACGCACCCTATCAAGGCGTCGATGTGAGTGTTTGCTTGGACGACATCGGCGAGCATGGGTTTCACTCGACCGCTGCTCATAAGCGCATTCAGCCGCCTTGCGGTGGCGCAGAGTGCCGGTCATGAGCGAGCGCGCGTTGGTCATTGGTGGTGGCGGAGCGTCGGGCAATGCCTGGGCGATTGGCGTCATTACCGGCCTGTTTGACGCCGGGTTGGATGTGACCCAGGCCGATCTGATCGTCGGGACGTCGGCCGGATCGACGGTGGCGGCTCAGATAACCAGCACGACCCGACCGACCGAACTGCTTGCCGCCATCCTTGCCGCTGTGCCCCAACTGCGGACGGGTCCGGCCGGATCCGACGCTGGACGTGTTCCTATTGGGCCGGCGGCGAACCATATGGAGAGGACAGGGGCGATCATCGCCGCGGCTAAGGATTCGGCCGACATGCGCCGCAGAATGGGTGCGGCGGCGCTCGAAATGGATGCGGCGTCGGACGGCTCTGCGCAAGCGCAGTGGCGCGCCACAGTCGCCGCTCGGCTGCCCAGCCAGCGCTGGCCGCAACGACCGATGCTCATCGTGGCTGTCGATGCCCATACCGGTGAACCGGTCGTCTTCGACCGTCACAGCGGAGTCGAGCTGGCGGACGCCGTCGCCGCTAGCTGCGCCAATGGCTTCGGCGTCCCTCCCTACACTATCGGCGAGCGCCGCTACATCGACGGCGGCTACCGAGCCAACGAGAACGCCGATCTGGCAGCCGGATACGCGCGGGTGCTGGTACTGTCACCACTCGGCGGCAGATCGCGGCGCCCGTTGGACTGGGGCGGCCATCTCGCGGCGCAGGCCGACGAACTACGCGCACGCGGCAGCAGGGTCGAAACCATCTTCCCGGATAGCAACTCCCAAAACGCACTCGGCGTTGGCGTCAATATGATGGATCCGTCGACGCGTCCGCCTGCCGCTAGAGCCGGTTACGGCCAAGGCAGAGCCCTTGCCGGGCAGCTCACCGAATTCTGGGGCTGACGCCTACGAAACCAGTCGACTCGGTAGGCGCGACGACGCCTGCTCATGCCTCGGATGGCCGATGGGCGCGGTGTGGTGGTCGATGTTCGCGCCGACGATCGAATGCGCGCCGCGTCTACGCCATTCGCGATGGGCAGGTTCGCGTCGATATCCAAGCGGACCTCGGAAATCCAGGCGGGGCCGGCCACGTGAAGAAAACCAGGCGTTTTGGCCTCTTGCGCCCGACAATCACTTTATTCGGGCCGCCCAGTGCGCGCTTAGGTTAACGCTTATTGGGGTCCGCCCCACTTAGAGGCAACGGCCGCAGGTGCGCGGTGTTCCAGCGGCGGGCGTTTCGATCCCTCCGCCGGGCGCTCGAAAACCGATCCGGGGTCCCGGCAAGTCGGCTATTATGGCGGAATGAGATTCGCGCTTCTGATTGTGGCCGCGGCCGCGCTGCATGCGCAAAGCCTCCAGTTCGATTTGGTTTCCGCCAAACCGGCGCCGGGTTTCCAAAAAGTGGCGCCCGGCGCGTTGTACTCGGAGGAGACCGGCCACGGCTTCGAAGACGCCGCCTCCCAGCCGCCATTTTATTTTTCCGTTCGCGTGCCCGAGGAAGGCAATTACAAAGTCACGGTGACGCTGGGCGACGCGGCGGCGGATTCCGTGACCACCATCAAAGCCGAGCTGCGCCGGCTGATGCTCGAGCGCGTGCGCGTCGCCGCCGGCAAGACCGAGACGCGTTCGTTCCTGGTCAACGTGCGCACGCCTAAGATTCCCGGCGGCGGCGAAGTGCGGCTGAAGGACCGCGAGAAGACCTTCGAAGCGCGCGCCTGGGACAACCGGCTCACGCTCGAGTTCACCGACGAGCATCCCGCGGTACGAACCGTGGCGGTGGAAAAGGCCGACGTCCCCACCATCTACGTGGTAGGCGACTCGACTTCCACCGACCAGCCGCGCGAGCCGTTCAACAGTTGGGGGCAAATGCTGACGCGCTTCTTCAAGCCCGAAGTGGCGGTGGCCAATCACGGGGAATCGGGCGAGTCTCTGCGCGGGTTCCTGGGCGAAGGCCGCTGGGCGAAGCTGCTCCCCACGCTGCGGCCGGGCGACTACGTTCTGATCCAGATGGGTCACAACGACCAGAAGGAGCAGGGCGAGGGAATCGGCGCGTTCACCAGCTACAAGACCGACCTCAAGCGGTTCGTCGCCGATACGCGCCAGCACGGCGCCACGCCGGTGCTGATCACGCCGATGAACCGGCAGACATTCGACGCCGGCGGCAAGATCACGAACAGCCTGGGCGACTACCCCGAGGCCGTGCGGCAGGCCGCCAAGGAAGAGAACGCGGCGCTGATCGACCTCAACGCGATGAGCAAGCTCTTCTACGAGGCTCTGGGCCCGGCCGACGCGCACCTGGCTTTCGCGGGGAGCGACAAGACGCACCACGACAACTACGGCAGCTACGAGCTGGCCAAGTGCATCGTGGAAGGCATCCGGCAGAATAAACTGCCGATCGCCAAGTACCTCTTCGACACGCCGCCGTTCGACCCGGCGCATCCCGACCCGGTGAGCAAGTTCGATATTCCCGCCGAGCCTTCGGCCAGCGCGCCGCGGCCGTATGGCCAATAGAGCAGCCGCTGGCGGGGCTCGCGACGGACCTCTACTACAACCGCGCGGCGGAATGGAAGAAGGAAGTCTCGCTGGTGGCCAAGGACTCCGCCTATCTGGCCGGCGCCATCCGTGCCAGTATGCGTTCACCCTCAAGATTACAGGAGTGAAATGACGATGGAATTTCCTCGCGCACAAGCATGGATTCGGGCCGGGCTGAAACTGGCCGGGATCGCGTTGGGCTGTTTGCCGCCGGTGGCCGCGCAGACCGCGCCGGCGATCGACCCGAAGCTGCCCACGGTATTCGTCATCGGCGATTCCACCGCCAACAACAACGACCATCGGGGATGGGCCGACCCGTTCGCGGCCTACTTCGACCTTGGCAGGGTCAACATCGTGAACCGCGCGCGCGGCGGACGCAGCAGCCGCACCTTCGTCACCGAGGGGCTTTGGGAGGCCACGCGCCACGATCTGAAGCCCGGCGACGACGAGGGCCGTGCGTGCGGCGCGCGGCGTTCGCCGACCCGACCAGCGCCATCGCCGCCCGGTACGAGACGATGGGCGAGGCGAAAGTGAAAGAGCTATTCCCGGAGGACCACACCCACACCAGTCCGGCGGGCGTCGACAGCCCGCTGGCCGCCTGGCTTTCGGCGAAGGGCCAGGCGGTGCAGGCGATTGCGGCGCCGCGGCCGCCGATGCAACAGCCCGTCCCCGCCGACGCCAAGCTGCCGTCGCTGTTCCTGATTGGCGATTCGACGGTGCGCAACGGCACGGGCGACGGCGCCAACGGCCAGTGGGGATAAGGCGAGCCGCTGGCGGACTATTTCGACGCGGCCAGAATCAACGTGGTGAACCGCGCGGTGGGCGGACTGAGCAGCCGCACGTATCTGACGCAGGGCCATTGGGAGCGCGTCATCGAGATGCCCAAGCCCGGCGATTTCGTAATGATGCAGTTCGGCCACAACGACGACGGTCCGCTCGACGACGCCGCGCGCGCCAAGAGCGCAACGCCCATTGTGTGCACGCTGATTCCGCGTTAGATCTGGCAGAATGGCAAGGTGGCGCGCAATAAGCTGGATTACGTCGGCTGGGCCGCGCAGGTGGCGGAAGCCGGGAAGGTCCCGCTGGTGGATTTGAACGAAATCATCGCCCGGCGTTATGACGAGCTTGGGGCGGAGAACGTGGAGCCGCTGTTCGCCGGCCCGCACACCCACACCAGCCGCGCCGGCGCCGAGTGGAACGCCGATGCCGTAATTGCGGGTTTGAAGGGGCTGGGGGATAATCCGCTGGCGCGATTCTTCTCGGAGAAGGCCAGGGGCGCGGCGCCGTATTCGGGCGTTCGATAGGGCGGCGAGCGGGCCGCGGAGGAGGAGGACGAGCAACGATGTCTCAACAGGGAATTTCCCGGCGCAGTTGGCTGGCGGCTTCGGCGGCCCTGCCCGCGGCCGCGGCCGGCCAGACGGCCCCTGCCGCGAGCGGATACGTCGATATCCTGCGGCCGCCCGACCTGGTGGCCGCGCTTATGGCGAATGAAACCGTCTCGCTGGCGCGCGATGGCCCGCGGTGGACCGGCAAAGGGATCTCGGTGGAAGCCAACCCGCGAGGCGCGGAGCTGCCGGTGGCTATCGAAGCGTCGCAAACGCCCGTGGAGCGCATCCACTTGAGGTGGCGCGCGCGCGTGCCCGAGCAATGGCGCATTCTCAACGACCAATGGGAGCGCAGCTACGGGGACCTGGAGTGGCGCGGCATGGTTGGCGAACGCATCCTGCCGTGGTACTTTCTGGCCTTCGACGGCAAGGCCACGCACGGCTACGGCGTGGCCACCGGCGCGGCGTGCTTCGCCTTCTGGCAGGCGGACCCGGCGGGCATTTCGCTGTGGCTCGACGTGCGCAATGGCGGAGGCGCGGCGACCCTGGGGCAGCGCAAGCTGGAGGCCGCCGTGGTCCGCGCGCGGCGTGGCGGCGCGGGAGAATCGGCATTCGATTCCGCGCGGCGCTTCTGCCGTGCGCTATGCGCCAAGCCCCGTCTGGCGGCGCAGCCCAGCTATGGCAGCAATAACTGGTACTACGCTTACGGCCGGAACTGCTCGGCGGAGGACACGCTGCGCGATGCCGCCCTGACCGCCGAGTTGGCGCCGGCGGGCCAGAACCGGCCCTTCGTGGTGATCGACGACGGCTGGGAGATCGCGAACGCGGCGGGACCCTGGGAGCGCGGCAATGCGCGTTTCCCCGACATGGCGCATCTGGCCGCCGGGATGAAACAGCGTGGCGTGCGCCCAGGCATCTGGGTGCGCCCCCTTTTTACCACCGCCGCGATTCCAGCCAGCGCCCGCATTGGACGCCCCGAGAGCTCGCGCAACGCCACCATCGATCCGACGATTCCGGAGATGTTGGAGTTGGTCCGCCAGGACGTTCGCCGGGTGGTTTCGTGGGGTTTCGAGATGGTGAAGCACGATTACTCAAGCTTCGATCTGCTGGGCCGGTGGGGCTCGGCGATGGCCGCGGAACTCACTGCCTCCGGGTGGCATTTCGCGGACCGGAGCAAGACCACGGCCGAGGTTGCGTTGGCGCTCTACGGCGCCATTCGGGAGGCCGCCGGCGATGCGGTTCTGATCGGCTGCAACACGTTCGGCCATCTGGGCGCGGGGCTCTTCGAGTTGCAGCGCACCGGCGACGACACCAGCGGCCGCGAGTTCCACCGGACGCGGCGCATGGGAGTGAACACGCTGGCGTTTCGCGCTCCGCAGCACGGGACCTTCTTCACCGTGGACGCGGATTGCGCCGCGGTCACCCCGGACGTCCCGTGGGAGCTGGCGTCGCGGTGGCTGGACTTAGTGGCGCGCAGCGGAACGGCCCTGTTCGTCTCGCCGGATCCGCGGGCTCTCAACGCGGATACAAGGGCAGCCATCGAGCGGGCGTTCGCCGCCGCCGCTCAGCCACAGCCTTTAGCCGAGCCGCTCGATTGGATGGAAACCACCACGCCCGGACGCTGGCGCATCCACGGCGCAAGGGTGGATTACGACTGGTACGGCGCGGAAGGCGCTACGCCGTTCCCGCGATAGGCTACAGGTCCCAGGGCGAGGCCGGCGTTCCGGCATCGGAGGCTTTGGGACGTTCGTCGAACGGCGCTGCCTTGCCCGCATGCACGTCGCGGAGCCGCGCGTGGGTGGCCTTGGCCGCGTCGACCAGCTCCGGGTAAGGGCGGTCCGTCACATCCACAAATCCGATGTTGTAGTTTTCGCCATCCATGCGGCCGAGAACCGGCTCGTCGCGCCAGGTGAACCAGTGCGCCCCGAGGAACGCGGGCAGGGCGGCCGCCTGCTCGACGTAATAGCGATAGCCTTTGGCGCGCTCGATCTGGTCGCGCGTCTGCACCAGGCCGGCGCCCAGCCCGTTTTCGGGGACGCCGAAGTGAAACTCGCCAATCAGGACCGGGCGTCCAGTGACGCGGGCGGTGCGCTCGACCGAAACCGTCGGCTTGTACTCGTAGACGTTGATGCTGCACACGTCGAAGACGCGCCCGCAGCGCAGCACCTCTTCGGGGGGCGATCCGCCGAAGCGGATGCCCAGGTTCAGGTGGTTGGGGTCGTACTTGCGGATGGCCGCGCCGACCAATGCGAGCTGCTTCTCAAAGGCCCCGACGACGAACTCCTTGCGGCGCGCGGGCGTGTCGCCCTGGGCCAGGAAGTCTTTGAGCTTGGCTTGGGTGGCGGTGGCCGGGCCCGCCAGAATCATGCCGACGACCTCGCTCTCGCGGTCGCCCCAGGGCGGCTCGTTGCCGATGAAGTAGCCGAGCAGCAGCGGGTCGTCCTTGCGCGGCGTGCACTGGCGCGCGGCGGCTTCGTCCACGCCGCGGGCGAACGCGTCCGAATAAACATCCGCCACGCCCAGAAATGTGTTCTGCCCTCGCGGCGCGTTGACGTAGGCGGTGTACGGCTTGGACATGCCTTCGGCGCCGGTGTTGAAGCCCCAGGCGTTCAAGCGCCGGGCCAGCCGGCCGGACGCCGGAGTGACCGGCTGGCCTGCGCGGCCGCCCACGCCGTTCAACCCGGTGGACAGAAACAGGTGGCCATGCGGATCGACGAACCACCACTTGCCGTCAATCCGTTCGACGCGGAAGAAGCCGGTCGCCTTGGCCTGGAGGCTCTTGTAGCCGCCGTACTCGCAATAGCCGAACTCGCCGGGTTTGAGGGCCGCGTCCTCGTCGGCTAACTCCTTCTCGAGTTGCGCGCGGCTCTTGATCTTGCGCGGCCAATCTCCGTGCGCCCATTGGCCGAATTCGTCGAGCACGGGCTTGCCCTCCAGGAAATCGGAGCCGGGATCGTCCTTCGCGAGTTGCATGGAGCGAATCTCCAGGGTGGGCTTGCCGATGGGGTAGTCCATGGTGAAGCCCAGAGACTGGACGTTTTTCAGATCGCCGAACGGACCCCAGACCGACATCCAAAAGGAGTCCGTGCGGCGATTATTGGTGGAGGCCAGATCGAAACCCGACTGGTCCTTCCCGATGAAGTACCGCAGCGGGACCGCTGCGCGCAGCCAGATATTCTGGCCGAAGGGTTGGAGCACGATGCGCCGCGGACCGGCGGCGGTGTGAAGCCAGATGGAGAAGCGCTGCGGCGTGGACGCGCGGACCTCCAGGACGAGGTAGTTCCACGCCGACCAGTCGGAGGACCACGCCGGGTTCAGTTCCTTCAGCGTCCAGTTCCGTTCGGACTTGACGCCATCGAAGACTACGCGGCGCGCCGGCGATTGAGCCGAACTCACGGGCGGCCGGCAGACCGCCAGCGCCGCCAGAATGCAGACGACCGATGCTCTCATGAACCACCCCGTCCTTTGAATCTTAACCTATGACGGGCGGCGCCGGCGCCAAGTCAGTAAACGCCCAGGGAGACGCGCAACGCAATCGGCTCGGCCCGCAGGTTGAGCCCGTTGTCGGTCTCGTCGCCGTTGAGAATGCGGATGAACTTGAAGGTCCCGTTCTCATAGGTTCCCTCGTCGGCGCGCATGAACTGGCGGCGCTTGTCGGGGGTGGTGGGCCGGAAATCCACGCGGCAGAAGTACCCGGCCACGAGGAACTGATTCTCCCCAAGCTGGGCGACCAGGGCGCGTCCCAGCGGGTCCGTCACGGCCGGCGCAGGCCCGCGCCCGCCCCGCCCGCCGCCGTAAGAAATGGTCGCATCCCAAGCGCCGAAGTGGAGCGTCTGGGTGGGCTTGGCGGCGTCTTGCGCGACGGCCTGAAGCTTGCCCTCGAAGTTGAGGCGGGCGATATCCCGCATCATGGGACCGATCAGACGGTAGTTCTGCGCGGTAGGGGCGAATTGGTCCTGCGGAGCGGGCCCGCCGGTGGGAGCGGCGGCGGGAGCGGCGGCCCGAGCGCCTGGGGCCGCGGGCGGAACGGAGGGCGTGTTGCTGTAATCGAGACCAAAGGGCGAGAAGCCGACGCCTTGCAGGCCGAGGGTCGAGAAGAAGAACCTGGCGACCGAAGCGCTGCCGCTGGTCTCGGGGACGAACAACGGGTTGTCGTCGCGGTGATAGAGTTCCAGAACCTTCAGGTAGGCGGTTTGGTCGTTCATGTAAATGTCGGGCGACTCGATATCGATGGCCGGCGCGGCGACTTTCCAAATTGAAATCACGTTATCGGTGGGGCCGCCGGCTTCATAGCTGCCGGGGGCGCCGGGCTTGATGGGGTCGCGCAGCGCGGCGTTGGCATAGAGCGGCAGCGGATAGACCGCCTTCCCCGCGGCGGCGACCTTGCCTACGTAGGAGGCCACGGCCCAGGCGTGGAAATTGACTTCCGCTTCCGTTCCAAAGGCGTCCTGCCAGTTCACCGGAGCGCCGGGCGTCTTGCCCATGGCCTTCAGCACGTCCGCCGGGACGGGACCGTCGAAGAGCTTCTGCGCGGCCGGAGAGTAGTCGCGGACGGAACCCCAAGTGCCGGATTCGTTCTCCACCTGAACGACGATCACGGTGCGCTGCGAGTCGAACGCCTTGAGGTGGCGCATGAAGGCGGTGAACGCGCGGATATCCAACTCCTGGGAGGCGGTGCAGAACGGCGAGGGCGAATCCGCCGGGCGTCCGTTCTTATCGATCAAGTGGGTGTACTTCGCCGGGTCGGCCTTCATCCACTCCGGCATGTAGTGCTGGCTGCCGTTTTTCCAGGTGCCGAACCAGAGCAGATCGAGCCGCACATGGTGCGCACGCGCCTGGGTGACGATGGCGTCGACCACGGAAAAATCGTACTGCCCCTGTTTTGCTTCGATCTGTTCCCAGTAGACCGGGATCTCAAGCGTGTTGGCGTGCAGGTACTCGATAGCGGGCCAAACCTTCGGAAGCACGCCGGGCCAGCCGCTCGAATTGTGCGCCTGGGCGCCCAACATGAGGTAGGGCGCGCCATCCACCATCAGGGCGTAACGCCCATCCTTCTTGACCACTTTGGGGATGGGACGCTCTTTTTCCGGCGCGGCCGCCGGGGGAGGCGCCGGTTGCGCGACGGCAACGCCACAGACCGCCAGACAGGCCACCAACGTGGCCGGACGGAAGTACTTTCCAAGATTCGCGATAGTCATGTAAGACAAAATCCTTTCAATCCTGTTTGCCAAATATCCTCAGACGGCCTGGGCCGCGATGGTTACGGACGCCGGCTTCAATCCGGGCGCAGTTGCAGTTACCTGAATCCGCCCGGCAGCGGCGGTGGATTGCACGATGGCCAGGCACATGCCGTGGAAGGCCTTCTTCCGCGCGCCCTTGAAATCTTCCTGGTTGGACATGTCGCCGTTGTCGACGCCGATCAACCTGGCTGGGCCTTGAATCTCAAACGCGATCTCGTGGGCGGCATCGGGATGCATGCGGCCCTCCGCGTCCACCACCTTAACGGTAACGTGGGCCACGTCGCGCCGATCCGCGCGGATGGCATCGCGGTCCACCGAAAGCAGCAGCGCGGCCGGGTCGCCGGTGGTGGCGATTTCGACCTCCACGGCGGGCTGCCCGTTCTTAATCCCCACGGCCTTTAGCGCGCCGGGTTCGTAGGGCACGTCCCAGGCAAGATGGAGATCGGATGTAGTCTTGATTGCGCTGGGCGATTGCGGTTGCCACGAGGGCGTGGCGCGGCCCTGCCCGAACCGCGGGAACGCGTAGCCCTTCGCGCCCACCGATTTGCCATTGAGGAACAGTTCCACGCTGTCGCAATTGGTGTAACAGGCCACGGTGAGGAACTGGCCCTCGCGGCCCTTCCAGTTCCAGTGGGGGAACAGATGGAGCATGGGCTTGACGGTCCACTGGCTCTGGTAGAAGTAGAAGCCGTCCTTCGGAAAGCCGCAGCTATCGATGCAGCCCGCCGCGCTGCCGCGGTTAGGCCAGCCGGATTCACCGATGTAATCGATGCCGGTCCACATGAAATCACCGGCCACGTAATCATGCGTGCGCACGAACTTCCAAAGCTGTTCGGTGTCGAGGCCGCCGAAGCCGCGGCGCCCCATGCGGCCGGCCGGCGGAGCGGCCACGGCGGCTGCCTGCGCCGCATCGGGAGGAAGCATTCCCCGGTAATCGCCGCGCGCTCCACCCACGCCGGAGCTTTCGGTGCCGATCATGCGCCAGTTCGGATGGGCCTCCTTATCGACGCTGTAGTACAGCTCCTTACGCTCCCGCCAACGGTCGACGTAGTTGTAGCCGACCACGTCCAAGAGGTTGAGAAACTCCGCCGGCGTCCCTCTGGGCTCGGCCACAATGTCGTCGCAGGCGGCGGTCACGAAGCGGGTGGGGTCCTCGCGATGGAAGATGTTCAACAGGTCGCGAAGAAGTTCCACGCCGCGCGGCGTAAGCTGGTCGCCAATCTCATTGCCGCAGCTCCAGAGAACGACCGAGGGATGGTTGCGGTCGCGGCGGACGAAATCCGTCACGTCGCGCTCGTGCCATTCGTCGTAGTAGAGCGAGTAGCCGTTGCCATGCACCTGCGGCTTGCTAAACTTCCACTCGTCGAAGACTTCGTTCATCACCAGGAAGCCCATGCGGTCGCACAGGTCAAGGTACTCCGGCGCGGCCGGATTGTGACTGGTGCGGATGGCGTTGCAGCCCATCTGTTTCAGGACCTCGAAGCGCCGCTCCCAAACGCGCTCGGGAACCGCCGCTCCCACCGATCCGCCCTCGTGATGCAGGCAGACGCCGTTCAGCTTGACGCGCTCGCCGTTGAGCAAGAATCCCTTGTCCGCGTCGAAGAGCGCCTCTCTGACGCCGAAGGGAGTCTCGTATTCGTCCACCACCCGCGTTCCCACGCGCACCGAGCTGCGCAGCTTGTAGAGGTAGGGATCGGTAACGCTCCACAGGTTCGGGTTGACTACGGACAGCTCCTGCGAGAACTCGTATTCGTCGCCGGCGGCGATCTCCTGGGATACTTCCGCCGAATGGACGAGCTTGCCGGCGCGGTCCAGAATAGCGCTTGTCAGCGTGCATGCCGACGCGGAGGCGTTGGTGTTCCGCACGCGCGTCTTGGCATAGACCGCGGCGGCCTCTTTGGCGACGCGGGGGGTAGTGACAAAGGTCCCCCATTGGGCCACGTGCGTGGGGTTGACCGCCACCAGCCAGGCGTGCCGGTAGATGCCGGAGCCGGTGTAGTAGCGCGAACTGGGCTGGCGCGAGTTATCCACCTTGACGGCAGCCACATTCTCGCCGCTCCAGTTCAGGTAGGGGGTGATGTCGCAGGCGAAACCGATATACCCGAACGGCCGCTTACCGAGGTAATGGCCGTTGATCCAGACCTCGCCGTTCTGGTACACGCCGTCGAATTCGATGGAAACATTGCGGCCCTGGTACGCCGCCGGGACGCGAAAGCGCTTCCGGTACCAGCCGATTCCGGTGGGCGCGCAGGCTCCGGCGCCGGCGCTGGGCTCGTTTTGTGCGAAGGGCCCCTCGATGCTCCAATCGTGCGGCAGATCGAGGCTGCGCCAGGCGGCATCGGCGAAGGCGGGCTGCTGCGCGCCGGGGAAATCGCCGCGCGAGAACTTCCAGCCGAAGTCGAAGGAATCGCGGATGCGCCGCGGCGCGCCAGCCTCCGGTTCCTGCGCCTGACCTTCGGGCGCCAGCGCGGCGGCCAGCGCTGCGGTTCCGATGGCGCGTCCGAACAGGTTCCGCCGCGTGATGCAATCGTCGATGTCATTCATGTTGACTCCCAAAACCGCAAAACCGGGGACAGACGGGACGTTTCGCGGTAATTGCGGTAATTGTGAAACGTCCCGTCTGTCCCCGTATTTCCCCCGTATTTTATTGAATTGCGAAACGTCCCGTCTGTCCCCGTATTAAATGGTCTGTTGCAGCTTGATGTCGGACGAGGACGCGCCCACCATTAGGTTGACTTTTTCGTCTTCAACGACCCACTGCTTCTTCTGGGCGTCCCAGTAGGCCAGGTCCTTCGCCTTGAGCGGGATCTCAATGGTCTTTGTCTCACCCGCCTTCAACGCGACGCGTTCGAAGCCTTTGAGTTCTTCGATGGGCCGCTCGACTTTCGATCCCAGGTGCTTCACGTACAACTGGACAACCTCCTGGCCGTCGCGCGTACCCGTGTTGCGGATGTCCACGCTGATGGTAACATGGCCGTCCTTGGCCAGGCGCGCCACGCTGGTGCGGAGGTTGGAGTAAGCGAACGTGGTGTAACTCAGCCCGAAGCCGAACGGGTAGAGCGGCTTGTTCTTGAAATACATGTAAGTCCGGTTGTTGCGGATGTTGTAATCCATCATGGGCGGCAAATCGTCGATCGACTTTACCCAAGTCTGAACCAAACGCCCGGCGGGGTTGTAGTCGCCGAATAAGACGTCGGCCAGGGCATTGCCTTCCTCCTGGCTGTTGTGAGCCATGTGAACGATGGCGGGCACGTTCTCCTGCGCCCAGTTGATGGTGAAGGGAAAGCTGGACTTGATCACCACGATGGTGCGCGGATTGGCCTGGAAGACATCCTTAATCAACTGGTCTTGGGCGGGCTGCAGGTCGATGGACCGGCGGTCGATGCTCTCCTTGCCGTCGCTGAGGGGTTCGCACTTGGCCCAGGCGGCATCGCATGTCGGGTGGTTGCCGACGATTACGATGGCGACATCCGAGGCCTTGGCCGCTTCCACCGCCGCATTGTTGTCGTTGTTGAGAGCGAAGTTCACCTTCACGCCGGGGCCAACCTTGCTCTTGATTCCCTCAAGCGGAGTCACGGCATACGGGAACGCGCCGCTGTACCAGTCCCAGGCGACGTCGTTCGACCGTTGGCCGACCACCGCGATGGACTTCAGCTTGGACTTGTCTAAAGGCAGCGTGTTCTTCTGGTTCTTCAGGAGGACAATCGCCTCTTGAGTTACATGGCGGGCCAGCGCCTTGTTCTCGTCTCTGGTCCATGGCGCCGGACCGTCCTTGATCTTGGCGTAGGGGACCATCTCGGGAGGATCGAGCAATCCCAGCTTGATCATCACCCGGAAGGGGCCTCTGATGACTTCCTCGATCTCGGGCATGGTTATCAGGCTCTTCTGGAGGGCCTGATTGACAGCGTCCTTATAAATGCCGTCGAGGAACTCATTGATGCCCACTTTGATCGCGCCCGCCGCCGCCGTAGGCAGGTCCGGAAAATACTTGTGACCGCGCACCATGCCGTCGAGCGAGCCGGCGTCGGTGGTGATGATGCCATTCATTCCCCACTCTTTGATGGTGAGGTCTTTCAAGATCGGCTGGGCAGTCATGGGGATGCCGTTCATGGCGTTGTACGCGGCCATATAAGACGTGGCCCCCGCCTCGGCGCCCATGCGGAAAGGCACGGAGTAATACTCGCGCAAGAGCCGCTCGTCGAAGTCGGAGGAGGTTCTCATGCGGCCGTTCTCATTGCTGTTGGCCAGGAAGTGCTTCAACAGAGCGGCGGTCTGCCAGTACTTGGGATCGTTGCCCTGAAGCCCTTTCACGAACGCGGCGGTCAGCGTGCCGTTCAGGAAGGCATCCTCGCCGTAGCACTCTTCCGTGCGGCCCCAGCGGATGTCCCGGCCGAGGTCGGAGTTCGGAGCGCGGATCACCAGCGACGCGGAACCGCCCCGGCTATAGCGGGCGGTCTGGTTGAGCCAGCGCGCTTCGTAGCCTTCCATGGCGGCCGCCTTCAAGAGAAGAGCCGGGTCCCAGGTCTCCCCGAGGCCGATCGACTGAATGAAAGTCGTGGTTGGAATGCCGTTGGGGGATTTGCCGCGCGAGAGCCCGTGCAATCCCTCAGCCTGATTGAAACCGTGAATTCCCAGCCGCGTCAAAGAGGGCGCGGGGCCGTTACGCCCGCCCAGGTAGTAATTGGCGCCCAGGACGTCGACCTTCTCCGCCGGGGTCAACAGGGAGATAATGTTAGTGACCCGTTCCTCAACGGGCAACTTGGGGTTCTGAAATGGATACTGGTATTGAATGGCGGCTTTCTGAGCCATCGCGGGGACTGCCGCGAGACACAAAGCGCCCAACCATACTGCGACTTTTCTCATAACGATTCCACCTGGCTCGCCTTTCCTCACTCGGTCTATCAGAAAAACACCTTCCACTCGACGTCGTTGCCGGTTGACGCGGTGTAGTCCACGGTCAGCAGAGGACCGTCGGACGCCATCTTCGCCGTCAAACCGCCGGACACTTCCACGCGCTGGGCCGTGAAGCCGTCCGGAACGTAGATCCGCAACTGATACGGATCGCCCGCCACCGCGCGGGAGACGCCGCGCAGCGATCGCTGCCGGCCGTCCCAAGCGAGGTCCTTGATGTCAAACGCCATTTGCCGGATATGCCGGCTGGTCGAGATGAGCACCGGACGGTCCCGCTTCTCGACGATGCTGTAGATATCGCAATCGTACGGAACCACCGGACGCGTCACGAAGACTCCCTTGAACGCGCCGACAAGCTTCTTACTCCAAAACTCATACACAATGTACTCTTTGTTCGGATCGAGCCGCAGGTCCCTGGCGGCATCCAACTCGGCGCTGAACTTAGCCGCGCCATCGCGCGTCGCCAGGGTGGTATACGTGAAGCCTTCCCGAGGAGTCTTGGCGGTGTAGTTGAAAACGGCCAGGACGTTCCACTTCCCGAAGGGCCGTTCGATGGGCATGTTCCATACCTGGGCCGGCTTCCGAACGAACAGGTCGACGGGGTAGGACACATCCGGCGTCGGAGGGCTGATTCGCTTCAATAGCTCGATGCGGTCGGCGGGATACTCCTCGTTGAAGGCTTCCTCCAGGAAGAGCGTGCTCCCGGCGAAGGCGTGGAAGTTGGCATCCACCTTTGCCTGGCCGTAGTTAAAGCGCCCGGCCGATTCGTCGATGGGCTGAGACTTGTACACATGGAAGCCGTCGCCGTCGTTCCAGAACACGCGGCCATTGTAAAAGAACCGGATCGAGGATCCCAACAGCGATTCGGTAAGCGACAAGCGCCAGCCGTCGCCTTCCTCGTAACCGTGGTCGGCGTCGTTTGAAACGCGCGCGATGTCGACAATTCCGTAGGCGTGGTCCACGACGTTCATGTTGGAGCGAATGACTCTTCGCGGCGCCTTTTGGTCGATGACCTCGCGCCAAGGCATCCCCGCGGCGCGATAGGTTTCAAGCGCGCTCATGAAGGGGTCGTACTGTCCGGGCCACTTATCCCACCAGTCGGCGAAGTCCATCTCCGCCCGGCCGGTTTCCTTCTCATGGCCGACCACCCATTGAAAGGCGCGCTCGCGCTCGAGCTTGATGGTCAGGGGATTGGAGAAATCGACGACGCGCGTTCCCATCGTCATGCCATAGTATCTGGCGTGAATCGGGAGATAGCATTCGTCCGGATAACTGGTGCGGCCGGGACCTCCGAGAGTGGATGGAGCCGCCGCGGGACGCGCCGCACCGGCCGCCGGCTGTAGCTTGCCGGGGTTTTGTGAAGGCGAGTCGGCCGGTTGGCGGTCGCCTCCCAGGCCATACAGCCCAAAACTACCCTGCCTGCCGGGCCCTCCCAGGCCCCAGTAGAAATCGTTCAAGCCATGCGCCTTGAAAAACTTGTCGGCATTGGCCTCGCTCCCGCCGGACAGATATCCGTGGAAGCGGCTGAAGTTGTTGGATACAAGCTCGCGGTCGTCGAGGTCGATCGGCCGCCGCTGCTTGAGCCGTATGTCGTACGCCAGGGCGATCAGGTCCGCCTGGTGCTCCATGGCGCGCAGCGCATCGGTATTGAAATCGATGAGCAGCTTCTCGCCCACGAAGCTCTTGCCCGGCGGCATGGTGACTTTGTAACTGCAATATCCCCGCACCCTCATCCGGTCCGACGTCTTCCCTTGCCAGTCCGACGCCACCTCGAACCGCGATGCGCCCTTGGTGACGGTCACGTGTCCCATCAACAGACTGTTGCCCGTGTCCATGTCCTTAATCACGTGATTGACTTCGTACATCTTGGGCGTGACGAAGGTGATCACCGGGGCAAGGTCGTAGTACTCGCGGTTCTGAGACATGGTCCCCAGCGAGGTCCATCTTTCCGTCGAGCCGCCCAGGCGAACGTCGTTCGACGCGAAGTAGTCCATCTCCTGCACGTCGACGGGCTTGCCGGTGTGATTCGACCGGCCCAGACCGACCAGGATGTCGTTGCCCGTCTTGCTGGCCGAGATTTGGTAGTCGAAATCGAGTTGTCCTGGTTTGGTCCCGTGCAGCGTCACGGTGACGAACGAGCCGAAGGCGTTGTCGGCGGCGTTGTCGACCGAACTGGTGACTTGCCAGCCCGACGGGTCGTCGCCAGGCAGGAAGTAGACATCGTTCAGACGCATGGGCGTCCCTTTGACTTCCGCGGACCAGCGGCAGGCGCCGGCATCCACGGTGAGCAGCAGGTTCTTGAGGTCGATCTTGATGGGCGTTGCCGCGCGGGCGGGCTGGAATGCAAGAAGCGCCAGCGGGGCAAGCCAGCCCGCGGCTCTTACATGGGTCTTTGCGTGCATGATACCCTCTTCCTGACCGGGCGGAGTGATCGACGCTCCGCGCTATAGTTTCCATCCGGGCCGGTAGGGCGGCGCGACGTAGCGGTTCGCATCCGCGTCATTGGCCACCCGCCCCGCGCCGGCGTCCCATTCGAGCGTCTTGCCGGTGCGCAACGCCAGCGTCCCCAGCAAAGCCAGTTCAGTGAGCTGGCAGGCGAACTCGATGGGCAGCGCGGTGGGGACGCCCTTTTTGCAGGCGCGCGTCCAATCGGTATAGTGATCGGCCCTTTCGCAGCGTGGCAGCGTCTTGGGCGGCTGGGGGAAGTCCTTGAACTTGCTTTCGGGCAACAGCAGACCGCCGGGCAGGCCGCGCGCCGGAGCGCCGCCGCTGGGCGTCCGTCCAAACGGGGCGAAGGGGTTGCCGCCATAGTAGCTGCTCATCAACTTGCCATGGTCGCCAACAAAGAGAACGCCTTCGCGGGGCAGGGGAGTATTGTGGCCGAGCTCGTCCGGGCGCGCCGGCTTGACGCCGCCGTCGTAAAAGAACATTTTCAGCGGCGGCATGCCGCCCCGCGCCGGGTACTCCCATGAAACCATGTTGGCGGAGCCTTCGGTCTCCGGCGTGGGAGTCTCCTTGCTCATGTCGTCGTAGCGCGTGGAGCGGCTCCCGTAGATCACCGACGGCGCGTGCAGGCGCAACTCCTCGAAATACGTGTGGAAGGTGTGGCACCCCATGTCTCCCACGTCGGCGGTCCCAAAATCCCACCAGGCGCGCCAGTTGCCGGGGTGGTAAACCTTGCTGTACGGGCGGTATGGCGCGGGGCCAATCCACATGTCCCAATCCATCCCCGCGGGGGGCGTCTCGATGGCGGTTGGGCGCACCAGCGAGCAGGGGTAGATGGGGTGGAAGGTCCAGATGTGGATCTCGCGGATGGGGCCGAGCACGCCGGTGTTCAGAATCTCCGTGGTGCTGCGGGCATAATCCGTGCGCGAATCCTGGATGCTGCCCTTGGTGACAATCCCCTTGGACGCCAGCAGGGCTTCCCGCACTTTGCGGACCTCGCCGATGGAATGGGCAACCGGTTTCGCGCAGTAGATGTGCTTTTTCATGCCGATGGCGGCCATCAGCAGAATTGCGTGCATGTGGTCGGGGACGGCGATGATGAGGGCGTCGAAATTGCGGGCCTCTTTGTCGAACATCTCCCGGTAGTCGTGGTACCGGCGAGCGCCCGGGTAAGCCGCGAAGACGGGACCCGCGTAGGTGTGGTCCAGGTCGCACAGGGCGACGATGTTTTCCTGCTTGCAGCCTTCCAGATAATTGCGGCCCATGCCGCCGATGCCCACAGCCGCAATGGACAGGGTGTCGCTGGGCGCCTGGTAGCCGCGGCCGCCCAGCACATGCCTGGGAAGCACCAGCGGCGCCAGGCCGGCGGCCACCACGGCGCGCCGCGATAGCGCCTCTTTCACTGGCTCAGCGGGCCTCTTCGTCATGCGGACACATCCCTCCCAACGCCGACGCGGAGACCCCATGGTAAGCCCATTGTCTTCGCCGCGCCAGATCCGGCCGCGGATTCGGCGCCAAGTTACGGTAAATCGCCGCGCGTAACGTTACGTAGCCGTAACTGAACAGCCCATTCGGGGCCGAGTCCGGCCGATGTGATGGTATAGTTCTAGTGATTCGCAGATTCGGATACAGTTTATCGCTATTACAAGGAGACCTGCGTGAGACGTTTTCCCACTGGCGCGGCGTTGGTTATGGTCACAGCCGGCGCGTTCGCTGTTATGCTGGCCGCTCAAGATCTTCCGGCGCTGCCCGACGGGAGCGACCACGGCGATCCGCCGTTTCTGGTGGAAGGCGGTTGGAAGCCCCTGTTGAACGGCAAGAACCTGGATGGCTGGCAGCTTGTCGATTCCACCAAGAAGGGCCAGTGGGTGGTCACCAAAGCCGTGGTTTGGGGCGGTACCGGCAATCCCACCGCGCTGATGGCGACGCCTGGGACCGGCGACCGCATCGTCAATACCGGCGTCGATCCCAAAGGCAACGCCTCCAACATCTATACCACCGAGAAGTTCGGGGACGTGGAAGTTTACGTGGAGTTCATGGTGGCGGCGCATTCCAATTCCGGCTTCTTTCTGGCGGGGCTGTATGAGACGCAGATCTGGGATAGCTGGGGCTTCGTGCCGCGCCTGGACACGGACCGGTGCGGCGCGATGTATCATTACAACGGCGGCCCGATCGACGGGATCGACGGCGGGATCGTGCCGAACGTTCGCGCGGATCGTCCCCCGGGGCAATGGCAGTCCTACCATTATTGGTTCGAGGCCCCGCGCTTCGACGCCGCGGGAAAGAAGACCGCCCCGGCCAAGTTTATCCGCATCCTTCACAACGGCCAGTCGATCCACGAAAACGTGGTGCGGCTTGGCCCCACGGTCGCCTCCATGAAGATTCCGGAGGCAGCCACGAACCCCATCATGCTGCAAGGCGATCATGGGGCGGTGGCGTTCCGCAATATCTATGTGCGGCCTCTGCGCCCGCTGCCGAATCCGCCGGCGCCGGTGCTGGAGCCTACCCCGCAGGCGCCCGCTCCGGTGGGTGGCAGGGGAGGACGCGGCGCAAATCCGGCCGCTGCGCCAGCCAAGCAGTGAGGAGCGCGGGCATGCCGCCGCCGATTTCCGCGTAGCAGTATTGAACGAAGCCGAGAAAAGGAGACTGCTCTAATGGAATCGAACGATTCGACCAAAGGTTCGCTGTCGCGGCGCGCCGCTATCGCCGCCGGCCTTGCGCCGCTGGTCCTTCCGCGTCACGTTCTGGGAGGGCGAGGCTATCAGGCCCCCAGCGACAAGCTTGCCATCGCCGCCGTGGGCGTCGCCGGGATGGGGCGAAACTACCTGGCCGGCTGCAAGGACGAAGCCATCGTGGCTTTGTGCGACCTCGATTTCGATTTCGCCGCGCCGGTGTTCAAGACCTATCCATCCGCCCGGACCTATCGCGACTTCCGGCAGATGTTCGATAAGGAACAGAAAAACTTCGACGCCTTGATCGTCGCCACTCCCGACCATTGGCATTCCCATCTGGTGCTGGCCGGCCTGGCCATGGACAAGCACGTCTACTGCGCCAAGCCCATCACGCATACGGTGGCCGAGGCCAGACAGGTGAAAGCGGCGTGCCTGGCTTCCAAGCGCACCACCAAGGCGAGCATTCAGGATTCCCGCACCAGCTACGCGCGGGCCACCACGGAGCTCTTGCTGACCGGCGCCATCGGTCCCATTCACGAGGTGCATCTCTGGACGCCGACTTACAGCCCCAGCGGTCTTGCCAGGCCCGATGCGCAGACGCCGCCCGAAGGCATGAACTGGGATGAGTGGTGCGGACCGTCGCCCGCACGGCCGTATCACAAGACCTATCACTACGGCAATTGGCGGCCGTGGTGGGACTTCGGCACGGGCACCATCGGCGACTTCGGCTGTCACACCCTGCAGATGTTCCACGATGAATTGGAGATGGGCGCTCCCGATTGGGTATCCGGCGTCGGCAGCCAGGCCTTCTCGCTGGCCGGCCCGGTACAGAATCCCGAGTGCATGAGCATCGCCAACACCATCCAGTGGCACATTCCGGCGCGCGGCGCCAAGCCCGCCATGATGGCGTACTTCTATGACGGCGGGCTGCTGCCGCCGCGACCCGAGAGCATGCCGCCCGAGGTCTCCATGCCGGGCAGCGGCATCATGTTCGTGGGCGAGAAGGGCGTGCAGATCTCCGCGTTTTACGGCGGCAACCCGTGGCTGCCTTTCGGCGCGGCGCCGCGCCCCGGACAGCCGGTGCGCGGCCTGCCCGGCGGCTGGCTGCTGCCGGAAGCCCGCTTCAAGGATTTCAAGCAGCCTCAGCCGACATTGCCCCGCTGCGAAAAGCCCGACCATTATCTCGAGTGGGTGCGCATGTGCAAGGCCGGCAAGAAGTCCATCACGCCCATCGAGTTCGCCTGCGGGCTGACCGAGTTCGCCCTGTTGGGAACGATGGCTCTGCGCCGCTACGCGCTGCCTGCCCCGCCGCGACCCGCCGGCGCTGGCCCCGGCGGAGGCGGCCGTGGAGGCCACGAGGCCAAGGTCCTGGCGTGGGACACCAAAGCCATGAAGGTCACCAACGACGACGCCGCCAACGGCCTGGTCGATACGCCTTACCGCAAGGAGTGGGATTACAAGGCGTAGGACCGTGGGGGCTTGCCTGAGGCGATGCGGCAAGCTTGCACTTTCGTCCCCGATGCTCAGCTTTCGGCGCGGACCACACGCGAGATCGTCATGGTTTCGGGGACAGGCTACGAAACTCCCAAGCTCCCGTGGCTGACTTGTTGAGGGTTTCGTAGCCTGTCCCCGAAACCTGGGTCTACTTCGCCGCATTGTACATGAAATTGAGCTGGAGCTTGATGAGGTCGCTCTTATAAGCCTTGGGAAGAACCGGGAACGGGACCGAGCCGGCGATGGCGGCCACGGCGGCCCGGTCGAGCGCGTCGGCGCCGGAACTGGAGGCGATCACCAGCTTGGGAACGGTTCCGAAACGATCGACGGAGAACAGAATCTCCACCCGTCCGCTGCGTCCCTGGCGCGCCGCATCGGGCCAAATCGCCAGCCAGTAGCGCTTGACCGCCGCGGCTACCTGCGCCAGATACGGCTTGAAGTCGACGCCCATGGGGTCGCTTAGAAGCTGAAGGTTGCTGGGCTGCAAGTCGGCCGATGGCGGAAGATCCAGGCCCAGGCCGCCGCGGCCGCCCATGGCGCCGCGAATGGCTTCCTCGGCGGTCGCTCGCGGCAGAGGACGGCCCTGCCCCGGTTGGGTCTGCGGGGGACCCGGCGGATCTTCCAGAACCAGCTTGGGCCGCTCGACCGGCTCGATGCGCAACGGCAGGACTTGCGAGAGTTGCGGCAGATCGGCCTTGGCGGCCCTATCCTCAACTTTGGGCGGTTCCGGGAGCGCCAGAGGCTTCTGGGCGGGAGGCGGCGGAGGGGGCGCGGGTTTGAACGGCCGCGGTTCGGGGGCGCCCGGAGAGACGTGGATGCGCGGGCGGGAATCGCTGGCCGCGACGTCGAATTCCTTGCCGAGCTTGCCCTGGTTCGGTTCGGTCTGGGTCAGCGTGGTGAGGGGCGCGATGAGCGGAGTCACAACCGGCGCCTCCGTGATAGGGGGCGCCTCCCACAGGGCGGCCGGCGCCAGCACGATCCCCACCACCAGGACCACGTGAAAGGCGATGGAGATGGACACGGCCCAGCGGCCACGGGGACGGTCCGACGGATCGCCCCATTCGGTCAAGAGATGAATCTCGGCGTCGGGCGGAGATGGGCCTAGGGTTTCCATCCAGCTACTAAGGTTTGCGAGACGAGCTCCGAATGTTCCTTAATTTTATCAATAATCGAGAGCGCGGCCTCTAATGTTCGACGCGCCGCGGCGCCGGAAGTTTTCGGAGATTTGCGGGTCTCCACGGAATCGAGGAAGGCGTCGAGTTGCAGCTTCAGCGGCTCGGCCTGCGCTACCACGGCCTGTTCGAAGCCGATCTGCTTGTCTTCACCCACCGAGAACACCGCCAGGGCCTGGCGCGTGTAATCGAGCGAAAGGTACTGGCGCGGCTGAAAGAGCCGCAACTTGCGG
>Ga0182027_10003657_pt1 | contig 24193 bp, 13 predicted proteins | sample 712E1DmetaG_FD_121300 | JGI IMG/M metagenome (GOLD analysis project Ga0182027, IMG submission 121300) | Permafrost microbial communities from Stordalen Mire, Sweden - 712E1D metaG (Illumina Assembly) | ecosystem: Environmental > Terrestrial > Soil > Wetlands > Permafrost | place: Sweden... | reverse complement strand
GCTCGCCCCCACCAGCATCAACACCTGCCATTTTGTCCAGTCGCCGATGTGGTCGGTGTGCAGGTAGATCACGCTGATGAAACTCAATTGCAGGCCGAACCAGAGGAATTCCACCACCAGCCACAGGAGGAAGTTGCTCTTGAAGCTCATTTCGCGCGCGACCGAATTGCGCCAGAGCGCGTGGTAAATGCCCAGGTGCCGCCGCACAGGGCCGGGAGGTTTTGCGCGCCGCAAGCTCATCCTCCCACCGCCGTGTAGGTGCGGATTCCCCGCCGCCAGACCCACCGCGCGACCCAGTAAGAGAGCGCCACCCACCCGGCCTGGATGGCCAGGCCATGCCAGAGTTCGGCCCCGCGGACCTGGCCGAGATAAACGCTGACTGGAAAATAAAGGAGATAGGGAAACGGCGTGCAATGGAGCGCCATGTCCAGCCCGGGCGGCAGGATATTGAGCGGAAACAAATGCCCGCCCGCGATGTATTCGAAGGCAAAGAGAATGAAGATGATCGTTGAAACCTCCAGCAGCCAAAAAGCCAGCAGCGCCAGGGTGTAGGACATGAAGAATTGCAACAGACCGGTCAGCAGGACCGATAACAGACAGCACCCGGTCAACGCCCAACCCGGCGGCGCGACAAAATAATGGCGGAAGCAATAGATGAACAGGCCGACGGGGACGATGGAAATGGCGGTGAAAATCAACTTTCCCGAAAGGAAAAGGCAAATCCGGTAGGCCAAGTAATCAATGGGCTTGAGCAGGAACTGGCTGATATTGCCGTCCTTGATGTCGGCGGCAATTTGCCAGTCGTCCTCGTTGACCGCCGTCAGCGTGTCCACGATGGTGACCAGCAGGTAATAGGAGATCATGGCCGCCAGGGAATAGCCGGCCACATCGGATTTTTTGCCGCCGTAAATGGTTTGCCAGAGGTAAATGGTGGCCAGGAGCGGAACCAGCGAGACGGCGGCGCGAAAAAAGAAATTGAAGCGGTACACGAGCATGTTCTCGGTCCCGATTTTCATCACATGCCAGTACTTTTTCATGGTCTGGCCCATCGTCCGCCGGCCAGGCTGGAGAGGGGAGGCTGGCAGGACTGCCAGGAACGGCGCCTCGTCGCGCGCCGCCGCCGTACCGCGTCCTGATTCAATGTCACCATGGTTCTCATGGAGACATCATCATGCGGGATGCAGTGGCCGTCAAGTTGCCCTGGTTTGGCCGAAATCATGGTGGGTGCGTGTTGACAAAGACCGCTTTTGAGGCAAGCTAAAATCAATGAATGTGTCCTTGCCATCAGCCCTGGAAGATTTCGTCAGCAGCCAAGTGAAGTCAGGAGAATTTGACGACGCCAGCGAAGTTGTGCGCCAGGCCTTGCGCTTGCTGCGGAAAGAACAGGAGGCTAAGGCTCTGGAGGAGATGCGGGCTGCCTTTGCCGGAGTTGATCCGGCCGGCGGCAACGGCGAGCCGACGGCAAAAGATCGGGCGTTGATTCGCAACCTGATAGGAAGCCACCGTTCGGGCAAATGCCGGACATGATCGTTGTCTTTGACACAAACGTCGTCGTCGAAGCTAATTAGAAAACCCCGCTCAAACCGTTCCTTCCTCCCCCTCCGGCCGCAGGGAGCGCTGGGCCAGGGCAAACACCGCGAAGGCCAGCAACGCGCCGGCCAGAATCAGCAGCCGCGTCCCCGCCGGAGCGGCCGACCCAATCGAAGCGGTCAGCCCAATGCGCAGATCGGTCCGCGGCTCCACGGCCACCGCGCGCTGGAAGGTCAGCACGCGGCCTTGCTCGGGAATGCTCGCGCGGATGCCGGCCGGATGGCTCACCGCCGCGTCCTGCTGCTGGATCAGTTTTTCCGCCAACAAGGTGAAGGCCGCGCTATCGTCGGCGCTGTTGTTGTCCAGTATGTCCTTGGCGTCCTGCTGCGTGTAATTCAGTTCCGGGCGGCTGCGCAGGTCGCGCAACTTGCCGCCGACCGCGCCGGCGTCTCCGCCGGCGGCGGACTGGCGGGCGTTCAGGCCGATGAGGGCCTGCTGCAGCTTGATTTTGTGCAGTTCCACGCGGGCGTCCTCGTTGAAGGCGGCGTCGTGCGTCGAGAGGCCGTAAGCCGCTTCAAAGGCGCGGCGGGCCTGCTGCGGATTGCCTTTCTGGAGGGAACTTTCGCCCAGGTCGAAGTATTGGCGGGCTTCCTCGGTGCGCGCCAACTGCAGGCTGTTTTCGGTTTGGAGATAGGCCCGCGCATCCAGCGCCGCCGCGGGCGACTTCACCGCCTGCTCCTGCAATTGGAGGTAGCCGCTGCCGGGTTTGAGCTTGACCTGCCATTTGTCGCCCAGCCAAACGCGCCAGGTGATGTTCTCGAGGGGCAAATCGAATTTCGGCGCGAGCAATTCCAAGTCCAGCGAACCGGTTCCCGCCGAGCCGGCCGGGCATTCGTGGAAGACTTCCACGCTCACCGGCTTGTCGCCGTGGGATTGCTGCTCCAGCGGGATGAGAATGTGGTCCTGTTCGCGCCAGGGCCATACGCCGTTGTCGTTGACAAAGGCGAACCAGAAACGCGCGCCCTGGGGCAGGGTGAGGCTGAGAAGGCGCTTGTCGCCCGGCAGGATTTCCAGGCGGGTCTGCGTGAGCATGACTCCGTCGTCGGAGACCACCGAGTTGAAGGTGACGCTGTTGACGTGGGCAGGCAGCAACTTGGCGGCCTCGTGGCGCTGGAGTTTCAAGGGGAGACGGAACGGCGGATCCAGCAGCCGGTAAGTGAGGTTGGCGGAAACGGAAGCGAGGTCCTTTTCGAGATTGCGCGGAATGCTCTGCCATTCAGCCGGTTGGAGGGAGGCCGGCAGCGGGTCCGCGGTCACCTGCAACCTGGGGTCCGATTGCACGGTGACAAACCCCCGCTGGAGATTGACCTCGGCGGCTTGAACGCCCTCCAGCGTTGTCTCCGCCGCCTGGGCGGGAATGGGGGTTTGATAAGTGACTTGCAGCAAATACTGGCCGAGGACGCGGCGGTCCAGTTTCACATCCCATTCCTGCAATCCATTGGTGATGGCATTGGTCATCTTGAGAAAATCAAACGCCTGCTCGCCCACAAAGCGCACGTTCTCCGCGTTGGTGGGAAGGAACACGCGAAATCCCTTCAGTCCGGCATTCTTGATCTGATAAAGCAGATTGGCCGTGATCTTGAGCTGGGCTTCATGGACGGCGGCGTGTTGCAGGCTGGTGACCTCGATCCACGGGTCCACCTGGTCTATGTCCAGGGCCAGATTGGAGGGAACTTGCGAGAAGCTGAACGCCAGCACGCCGGGGATGCGGATGCCGGCCTTCTGCGGGTCCAGTTGCGAGTAGCCTTCGCGCGCGGCGGCCTGCAGGCCCATCCCTTTTTCGGGCACAATCAGCAGCGTGCCGTGCTGCTTGTTGGCTTCCCGCAGCACCACTTGCGGAACCTTCCAGCCTTGCGCGGTCTTCACGCCCGGCCCGGCCAGAGTGATGGCAAATTCCTGGTGGCCCAGCGTCTTGCCGGAAAGATGCAGGGTGATCACCCGGCTGTCATTGGTCTTGGACTCCGTCCATTGGCTCAAGGCCGCGCCGCTGATGGAATCCACGTCGAAGCCGTTCGGCATGAGAAAACTCAGGCTGAAAATGCCCGCCCGCGTGATGTCCGCCGCGAAACTGTCCGCCAGCGTGGTGTGGTCCTCGCCGAGCGACAAAGTGTCCCGGGTTTCCACCCGCACATCGGGTTCCACCGCCGAAGCTTTCAAGGAGAGGCTGGCCGCGGCGTCCGAATAACGGAACGCCCGGCGCAGGGTCAGCCCCGGAATTTGACCGCGAAAGGCCGAGGACGCATTCAAGGGGAAATCCTCCAGGTTAATGGGAGACAGCGCGTTGGGAGTGACGGCGTCCAATTGCACTTCATCCGTTGTGGCGATGCCGGCCTCGCCGACGATTTGGCCCGCCGCGTTGTCCACTATCACCATTCCCAAGGTCTGCTCGAAGGGGAGAGGGTCGGTGGCGACCTGCGACCGGATCAGCAGCGCGAAAACCCGCGACAGCGGCGGGTTCAAGGTAACGCGCAGCTTGCGCGTGTCCGGATCGAATCGCCAGGGCGGGGCGGGCGACGGGGCGCCGTTTTGCGGTTGCGCCGAATCCATCTCGATCACGTCGGTGACCGTCGCGCCGGGCGGCACATTGAAAGTCAATTCCGCCAGCTCGCCCTGGGCCGGGCGAATGGAAACGTAGTGCGCGCCTTCCACCACCCCGCCCGAAGGGACAAAAAGCTGCGCCATCTCCGCGTAAAACACCGGCTTCTCCCGCTTGACATCACGGCTGCGCGGCCTCCAACTGATTATCGCGTTCGCCGGCGACAACACCAGGGCCGCCACCGTGTTGGTGGTGGCATGGTCGCATTGAATGGAGACGGCCTGCGACGAGAGCACATCCACATCCAGATTGACGACCGTGACCGTGGCCCGGTTGATCAACCCATAAGGCGCCGGCAGCAGGAACGAACCGCCTCCGGCCTGGTCCTGCGAAACCCGAATCTCGTATTGCTCCTCAATGTCAAACACACCGTTTTCCTGCGCCACCACTTCTTGCGCGTATTTGGAGCCGGCCGGCCCCGGCGCCAGCTTGAGCGAGCGCACCGGATACACCACATGCGTCAACACCGCCGGCTCGGACAACAGCGGCAGGGCCTGGCCCTTGAGAGCCTGCCAGCGGATTTTCGCCGTGGCCAGCGCCAGTTTGTCTTCCACCCGGATGGTCTGCGTGACGGAGTCAGGAATCGCCGCGGCCGGGACGCCGGATTTGGAGGTGTCGGCGCCCAGTGCCAGGCCGTGACCGCAGCTCATCCAGTAAATGCCCGCCGCCAGCAAGGCCAGCGTCGCGGGCGCGGCGCCGTCGGAAGGCGCGGTTGGCTCGGCGGGCGCCGCAGCCGGCTTGCGCGGCAACCGGGAGAACTGGCGTAAAGCGGGGACCAGGACGCGCCACGCCAGGAATGCCAGCAGAATCCAGAAAAATGCCGGCGCGCCGTTCGGAGTTCTCAGCGCGGCCCAGGCGAGCAAGGTCCAGCCGCCCACCGAGGCGGCGAATTTTTGCAGCGGCTCACGGGCCAACCATCCGCCGAGCCAGAGGGCGAGCGCGGCCAGGGCGGGCCAGCCCCAAGCCAAGCCCGCCGCGGCGGTGGCTTTGTCCGCGACGTTGGAAACCGTGATGTGCAAGGCGCTGCCCGACTTTTGCACCGGCGCGAGAAACCGGAGGTCGGCGGGCAGATAAGCCTGCGCGCCATTGGCCAGGCGCGCCAGGTGCGCCAAAATTGCCAGGATCAGGACAAACGCGCCCAGTCCCACGAGCAAACCGCAGAGCTGCGGCGCGCCATATTTCCAGGCGCCGGCGCGCAGCGTCCAGCGCCAGACCGCCAGCGCCAGCGCCACCAATCCCAGCACCGCGAAAAGCAGCGTCAGCGCGCTCCCCGCTTGTTCCCCCTCGAACAGCCGCGTCAATTGGGCAAAGCCCGACACGTCCACCGTGCCGCCCGCCGGCTGGAGCGAACTGCTGTTCCGATACACCAGACGCCGGCCCGGGTCCGGCGCAATTTTCCATTCCGCGAGCATCACCGGCGCGTCGGCGATGGGGGCGCTGACCGTGACGTTTTCAGGGTCGCCGGATTGCGAGGCCAGTGTCAAGTCTAATTCAAGAACGCCATTCGGGTCGCCGCTCTGCGGCAGCGGAACCAGACTGGCCTTCCCGTCGGAAACCGGCACGGCCGGCTTGCCGTTGATGGACGCGGACCACAGCGCCGCCCCGGCGGGAATGGTCAGCCGGAAATTGGGGTTGCCGCGGTTCTTGATGAAGTAGCGCACGTCGGTCAGCGCCTGTCCCTCCTTGGAGATGCGCGTCTGGAACGAGGCGCGGTCCACGATCTGGCTGACCGAATCCCCCGGCGCCAGCGGCTGGAGCGCGAGTTGCAAATTGAAGGGCCGCGAACTGTAGCGATAAGCCGCCAGAATCGGCGCGTCGAAAAAGAGCCGGTATTCGGAGGGCACTTCCCCCGGCTCCAGCAGCAGCAGGCCGGGCGAAACATCGGTGGGGTTGACCTGGAACTGATAGGCGCTGATCACCAGCGTGTAGCCCTGCTCGGATTGCGCGTCCAGGGGGCGCGCGCCGGTGAAGACCAGCGTCTCGCCTTGCGCCTTGAACGACCGGTCGTAAGTCGCCAGCAACGTGTAGGCGCCGGCCACGGGCGTGTGCAATTGCACCACATAGCCACCGTTGGTCTTTTGCCAGTTGCGGATGTCCTTTCCCGTGAACTCCACGTTGGAATACTCGTCGGACAATTCCACCTTGAACGACGCCACCGGCGCGCCCGACACCACGTAATTGATCAGGCTGCTGCCGTAGGCTATGCCTTCGCCGATGGAAAACAAATGCAGCGCGTCGGCCTGCACGGTTTGCGGCAGGCGCTCCACCTGCACGGTCGCCTGCCAGGCGGTGTCCGTCACCGAATCGGTCAATCGGAAGGCGGCCTGAATGCCTTCGAGCTTTCCGGGAAAGAAGGCGGTGGCGATTTCCACCAGCCCGTTGGTCTGCACCGGGGTGAGGCGAAAACCCGGATCGGACGACACGCCGATAAATCCCCGCACGGATTTCGCCTTGACAACCTCGATGCGCGGCAGCGTCCATTGCCCCTGGCCCAATCCCTGGTTGCGCTCCAGCCGGAGTTGAACCAGTTGCCGGCCCGAAACCGGCTGCCCGTAAACCAGCCGCAACTCGGCGTTCGTTTCCCCGGGCGGCTCGGTGGCAAAATAGTCACTCAAACCCGTGGCGACAGGCTGGGCGGCAATGTAGCCCTTGGGCACCTTGAGCACCAGTTCGCGCAAGGGGGCCTCGCGGATGTCCAGCTCAATTTGCGCGTCAATCACCAGTTCATTTTCCCCGTGGTGATAGGCCAGCCGCTCGGACACGGCCAACTCCGGCAGAATTTGGTCCGCCTGGATGCGCAGCGCCAGGTCCGCGCCCGCAAACCGATAGACAAACCGCTGGTTCCCCGCCGCCCGAAAAACCGCCCGCGTCGTGTCCGTCTCGGGAAATTGTTCCGGCGAGATTTGCGACGCGCCGCTGGCCCGCGCCACTTCCAGCCGCACCGCCCCTTCGTTGACAATGCGGTAGTAACCGCCAAACCGCGTGGCGTTCTCCGGCCGGATTTGCAGCGCGTCCGCCGTCAGCGGAAACACCCCCAGCGAGGTCTGCGCCTGCACCAGGATGGCGAACTGGTCCTTTTGCGGCTGGTTGAGCTGGATGACCAGGCGGCGGTCGGCGGAGTTCTCCACCGGTTCGAGGTTCCACGACAGCACCAGGTTGTCGGGCTGCACGCGGGTGACCTCGCCCGCGCCGTGCAGCAGCAGCGTGAGGCGGTTCAGTTCGCCTTGCATCACTTTGAAATTGAGCAGCGCGGTCTGCCGCATCAGGCCGGGCAGGACGTTGATTTGCGACAGCATCTCGGCGGAATAGAACAGTTTGCCTTCCGTTTCCGGCCGGGCTTCCTTCCACAAAAACTTGACCGCGCCGCTGGCGGGCAGGTAGCTGAGGAAATCATTGCCGCTGCGGTCCGGCCGGGCCGCGCCGGGGAACTGGAATTGCGTCTCCGCGGCCAACCCCTGGAGAACCACCGGCTGCAGCACGCTGGGGGCGACCTGGAAATCCAGCGAGTTCCAGCCGTCCGCCTGCTTCACGGCGGCGCTGAATCGGACTTTAACGGGGTAATTCCCGGAGCGGTCAAAGGCCAGAATGAAGCGATTTTGTTCGGCGCGGATGTGTTCGTTCGGATGCGCCTCGATGGCGGTGAGCGCGACCGGGCCGGAGAGCAAATCGAGCGAGCCGCCCCGGGTGTCGCCCACATGCGCCGTGGCGGTGAGGGTGAAATCGGCCAAGTCGCCGCTGAGATTGCCGGTCAGTTTGAAATCCGTCAGCGTGACCGGGGCCAGGGGGATGACCGGTTTGATGGGGGCCGCCGGCTTGGGCGCGGGCGAAACCGCCGGCGTGGATCCGGCGCCGTGAGCACAGCCGGCGACAAAAAGAGCGCACAGCAAAACGACAAGGTTTTTCATATATTTGACATGTAGCGGCGGTCTGTGACCGCCGCATCTGTTTCATTTTCCCGAACTGCAATCGAATTCCCTTCTTGCCGGAAAAGAGAAGAATGAGCGCCGTCAATTTGGAGTGCGGCGGCTTGCCGCCGCTTTCGCACCAGAAACGCTTGTCGGGCGCAAAGCGGCGGAGATCGGAACAACATGATTGCTTTCGCCTGCATGGCGGGGCCGCCGCGCTCCAAAGAGTCAGAAGTTTTCATGGGCGCGATATAGTTGACTTCTCCGAAATGCTCCGGGCCTTGCGCAGCGTCGTTTCCAAAAGCCGCCGGCGCGCATCGGCGGCGTGGAACTCCGGCGCCCCGCGCATAATTTCCGGGCCGGCTCATCGCAGGAAAGGGCTTTGCTTTAGAACGCGCCATAATGTGAAGCATCATCTGGAACATACAACTCCGTGCTGGAATCGCCGGTGACGCTCCCGCCGGCAATCAGCACCTTTCCGTTGGTCAGCAAGGTCGCCGTGTGCGCGAACCGTGCGGTGGTCATACGGTGGGCGCTTTTTGTCCACGTCCCGGAGGCCGGTTCATAAAGCTCCGCAGTAGCAAGCAGGCCGATGCGGATTACCCGGTCCCTTTGTTCTGCCTCCGGGCCAAACTCGACACCTTGCCCGCCGACGACAAGAACTCTCCAGTCGCGCAACACAGTTGCGGTGTGATCCCTGCGTATGTCCGTCGGCGCGGCGGCGCCCGACCAGGTTCCGGTCAGCGGATCGTAAAGCTCTTGAAAGCCAGACCGGGGTTTCCAAGCGGAGATGCCGCCTATGAACAGCACCTTTCCATCGGGCAGCAACGTCGCGGTGTGGGACATGCGCGCGTCAAGCATCGGGCCGGTCGCTAGAAAATCATCGGCCGCCGCCGGATGGACGGCCAACCAACCGAGCACCAGCGCCGCCCCCGCCACTTCGCGCCAGAAATTCTTCTTGATTCGAGTTTTCACTTGTCCGCCACATTCCTCCTGTAGCGGCGGTCTGTGACCGCCGCACTTGTTATTCGATTTGAATTCTGGAACGTGTGTTCGGCGAGGGCGCCGAACACGGCACGCGAGGGCGCGTGCGCTCCCTGAAAAATGCCGAATGGATGTCGAAATATCATGGTCGCGAGACGGCTCATTTCCCCGAAATGCTTCTGGCCTCGCGCAGCATCGTTTCCAGTTGCCGGGGGCGCGTGTCGGCGCCGTAGAACTCCGGCACCCCGCGCAAGCAGCCTTGCAACTGGGTCAGCGTCACTTCGCCGGCATAAGGGCTGCCCGCCAGCCATTCGGAAAACGCGCTCGCCGCCGCCGCCAAACGCATCGCCGGACTGGCCTTGTCGAGCGTCTCCGCCACGCCGGTGTAAGGCACCGCCCAGGCGCGCTCGTAGTAATCGGAAGTGCCGGGCGCGCGATAGCGCACATGGACCACGCAAATCGGGCCTTCGCCCGCCGGATTGAGTTCCACCGTGTAAAGCGCATTGCCGGATTCCTCCACGCTGATCTGCGCCGCCTTGACGCTGTTGTCGCGGAATTGTTCCTTGGTCAGTTGGTCCTTCGCGTAGCCGATCTGCCGGTAGGAGATCACCCGCTCCGCGTTGAACTCCACCTGCACCTTCACGTCCGAAGCCGCGACACGGAGCGCGCCGGCCAATTGACCGGCGAACCCCGTGGCGGCCTCCTCTGGCGTGTTGACAAACCCGTAGCGTCCTCCGCCGCTGCGGGAAAGGGTTTCCAGCAAAGTGTCGTTGTAATCCTCCCAGCCGACGCCGAAACAATCCAGCGCGATGCCCTGGGCGCGGTTGGCCTCGACCCGTTTCTTCAATGCCGCCGGTTCCACGTTGCCCAAATTGGCCGCGCCATCGGTGAGCACCACGACGCGGTTCTCGCCATTGGCCAGGTAATGGCGCAACGCCGCTTCGTAGGCCAGCCGCATCGCTTCTTCCAGGTTCGTGCCGCCTTCCGGCGTAATCGCCTCCAACTCAGCCGCCAGCGCCCCGAACTGGCTGCCGGATACGCCGTCCGCGAACAACCGCGCCGTGCGCGAGAACACCACCACGCTGACCGTGTCCTGCGCCTTCAACTGCGTCGCCAGCACCCGCAAGGCCTCGCGGATGATCGCCACCCGGTCCGCCCGTTCCATCGAGCCGGATTTGTCCAGCAACAAAACCAGGTTCAAGGGCCGTCCGGCCTGGCGTCCTTCCGCGGCGGCTTTGACCGCGAAACGCAGCAAGTCGCGGTTGTGGGCGAAGGGATAGCCCGCGCGTTCCGAGGCAAAGCCAATGGGCGCGCCCGGCGCGGGTTCGGAATCGCGATAATCGAAGGCGTTGATGAATTCCTCGCTCCGCACGGTGGCCGCGTCCGGCATGACGCCGTTTTGCAGGCTCGCCGCCGCGAGCTTAAAGGAAACATCGCTGACATTGAGCGAGAAAGTGGAGAAAGCATTGTCGCGCGTCTGGACTTCCGGCTGCGGGACGGGCGGGGGAACGGCGGGTTTGAGATGAGCGGCGTCGGGATTGCGGATTGCGGATTGCGGATTGCCTAGCGTCCGTACGCCGGGCGGAGGAGGGCGGATTTTCACCTCCGCTAAAGCTGCGGAGGACGGGGCGGATTGCGGATTGCGCATTGCAGCAGGAGGGACAGGGGCGGCGACAGGAGAGGCAGGGGTGGCGGCAGTAGGGACAGGGGCGGGGACGGGGATGTCGGCCGCAAGGGCGAGGCGGTAGTTGAGCGTGCCGTTCGTGGTAGTCAGCGTGTTGGCGGGGATGGCGATGTTGCCCGCAAGGGCGCGGCGACTGCGCTCAAGCGCCCCATCGGACGCGGCAGGAGGGGCAGGGGCGGGGGCGATCTTGGCCGCAGACGGAGTGGCATAAGTGACGGCAACTTTCCCCTCAGCATTCCCATCCGCGAATGTGAGAGAATTGGTCACCGGCATGGCAGCGGGGCCAGGGAAGACGCCCGACGGATTGGCCACGGTGGGGATCCCGACGTAGGAAGGCGCCGTCCCCGCCTGTGCTCCGATGGCACCGTTGTTCATGAGAAGGTGGCCGGGGAGCGGAATGTCGCCCAATTTCGGGGCGGCCAGGTTCCCATTTCCCGAATATATGGTCCCGCTGTTGGTAATGGTCACCTTGCTGAAAAAGTTGTCCCGCGGCGGGGTGATAACTTGCGCAACCCCTGACCAAGCATTAGCCGTAGCGGCGTTCGGAAGAACGCCGCCGTTCAAATTGCCCGCAAGCCTATGGAACGAATTAGTTGCGTAAGTGCCATAGAACCCGCCAACAACATCGTAACCCTCAGCCTTTGCAACGGCAGAAGCGTTGGTCTCATTGAGGGGCCAATAGGCCTCCAAGCCGTAAGATGGATTCGTAGCCGCCTCCGCGAAAGAAAGCGCAAGCTTCTTGTTCACCTCGACAGCGCCTGGAACACCGTTGGTGCGAAATGAGGAGGGGGAGGAGAGGTCGGCGGCGGAGTCGGAGGCGAACGCGGCCGCTTTTTGGGAGGTGCTCAAGCCATTGGTGAAGGAAGCGGAGGAAATGACTCCGCCGAAGTTGTGGTCAACGGAGCCGTCCAGGTTGAGGCGAACGACCTGATTAACAGCAACGCCGTTGGTTGCGGCGGAAAAGAATGGCCCGACATTGCCTGGCATATTACCGATTCCCGGCTGCCACGTCGCCGAGGTATCCACATAACCGGAAATCGCAGAGAGCTTGTTGCTGGCGACGGGGCTGCCTGCTTCGGCAATCCGGTCCTTGTAGCCACCGGTTCTGGCGAGAGCGACCCTGGACCCTTGAGACTCAAGGGGAGACTCAAGGGGAGACTCAAGGAGTGTCCCCGCTTGCAACTCCTTGTCGGCCTGCCGCTCGGCAGCGCTCTGCTCCTGGAGTCTTCTTGCGATCGCGGCCTGCTCAGGCGCAGCAGTCGGGGCTGCGGGTGCGGCGTTGGCAAGGACGGGGCCAGAAGCGCCGCCGCCGGCAAAACCACCGCCAGCGCCACCACCGCCGGCGTTGCCGCGTCTGCCGCGCCCAGCAGCAACGCCCGGCCCCGCGCCACCCGCGATAGTCCCAGCGCCGCCGCCGCCGCCGCCGATGGTGGTTGAGGCGGTGACGGACGATTGCTGCGCGGCGCTTTGCATCCGCTCCTGCAAGGCATTGAGCTGACTCGAAATGCCGGCGGCCCTTTCATTCTGCGAGAGGACAGCAACATCTCCAACCACGCCATTGGTCCCCAAGCCAGTAACGTTGATGTGGCCGACCGCGTTCAAGCTATAAACCCCGCCATTGGTGCTGCCACCTCCCCAGTCAATTGGATTAGCTCCGGCGGAACCGTTAATCCGGGCAACTTGAGTGGGGGTTGATTGGGTGAAGGTTTGCGTCGCAGACCGCTGATCCTGGTTTAGAGCAAAACCAATGCTATCGTCATCAAAAGTACTCGAGTTCTTGGGCTGACTCAAAGATTTGAGGGCCCTTTGAACATTCTTCTGGTTTTCCGGGGCGGTGATATAGACCACGGAGCCGCTTATCGGGTCAACGGTAAAAGTCACAGGGCCGACCTGGCCCTCGGTGGCGAACTTCGGGTAAGAATCGTTGGCCCCTTTTGGTGTATCCCGACTCAAAATGACGTTGGACAGGCCAGCCATAAGGTCCGAAGGGGCGCTGACCACGACGACGTTGTTCTGGGCGTCCGAGACAGCCGCGACTCGTTCTCCCACGCGCCTGCTTTCATCGGTCGTGGCGCCGCCCCCGCCGCCCCCGCCGCGGCCGCCACGGCCTAGAAAGGAAGCGAAAGGGTTGCCGGGGCTTTGATCCCTGGAGGTTTGTACCGTGAAATCATCATTGACCTCAGAGGCAACGGCTGTGGAATCAGCATTGGCGAGATGAAAAACCTGAAGGTTGCCATTGCCAGACTTGTCAAGCTCCCCGATGGTTTGTGCCATGCGACGAACGTCCGCCTGACGGCCCGTCATGATGACGGAAGTCCCGGCGTCGCTCGTGTTCATTTTGGCATCGGCAGGAAGCAGGCTGGATAGATTCGTGACCACCTCTTTTGGGTTGAGACTGTGGACCGGAATCACCCAGGACACCTCCGTGGAATCATTCGGAATATCATACCAGTTCGTGACGGTAGTGACCGGCGTGGCCGCGTTCGCCGAGGCCATTTCAGTGCTTACGATGTTCAGAATATCCCCGTCTTGAATGGCCGCCAAGCCATGGTCGGCGAGGACCTTGTTGACAAGGGCAACTGTTTCGTCCCTGTTCAGCGGATTCTTGCTCACCAAATCCACATTTCCCGCACCGCTGGTGTCGGCCTGGCGGTTGATGGTCAAGCCCTCTGACTCGCCCAGAAGATTTAAGGCCTGGTCAACAGTCACGCCGCGCCAATCCATGGTCACGGCCTGATCTGCCGAGCTGGTGTCGGCGCTCTCCCCGGCTTTCCCCATGTAGATGGTGGTTCTCGGCGGGCTGGCGGGCCTTGCCGCAACGGGGGGCGTTGAGCCGCCGGAAAGGGACATATTCCCTCCATTCAAATTCATGCCAAGCTGGTTGACTTTGCCTGCTTCAGCCACCATGCCAGAATTGTTTCCGGGCGATGTGGCGCCGGCGCTTCCGCCCACTGGCGTCCCCTGGGCTGCGGCGGTGGCCTGGGCGAGAGCCGCTCGCCTCCTGGCCACTCCAAGCTCTCCAGCTTGTCTGTTCACTTCTTGAATGGACGGCGTGGACGGCGTGGACTTGGTCAAAGACCTGACGCCGTTCGTTCCTGCGACTCGGTCGACCCCATCCATCGGCTGGCCAGCCGAGTTTAAGCCCTGTATCATCATTGCGCGTTGACCGATGCTCTTAGTTTTAGCTTTGCTGAGTGCTGGAAGAAGCAAGGCTGCCAGCATGAATACGATCACGGCAGCGGCGGCCAGATCCACCATCAACGACACCCTGCGGGCGCGCGGGCGGGCCAGTTCCTTCGGGGCCACCGTCTTGAAATGCGCCAGCAATGCCTCGCGCCGCGCCGGACTGAATCTGAGCGGCGCGGTTTGCTCTGAAATTCCCCCGGCGGAAGTGGCGGAAGTGGCGCGCACCAGGTCCAGGGTCAGCCGGAGCCGCTCGTGCAATTTCGCCAGCGCGGCATCCTGGGAAATGATCTGGCGCAAGGCGGCGGCTTCCTCGGCGGACAATTCGCCCAGCAGCAGGGCCGTCACCCTGGCCTCCAGTTCGGCGCGCGCGTTTTGGGGTAATTCGGGGTTCAGTTCCGGTTTCATGGCACAACTCCGTTTCTGGCCAGCTCATCGGCCATGCTTTTCAGCGCGCAATGCAGGAGGTAACCCACATGGCCCGCCTTCAGGCCCATCCGCGCGCTGATTTCCTTGTAGGACAGGTCTTCGGTGAATTTGAGGCGGATCAATTCACGGCTGCGCGCGTCCAGCGTTTCCAGTGTCAGCCGCACCAGGCCGATGCCCTCCATGCGGGCCAGTTGCTCGTCGGGCAACGGCTTGGGATCGGCGGCTTCGCCCGTGCCGGGCCGGCCATCCGGGCGGCTGGCGTCCAGAGAAATGATCTGCCGGGCCTGGCGGCGCTGATTCAGGGCCAGGTTGTGGATGGTCTGGTAAAGCCAGCGCCGCGGCTCGCGCACTTCCTTAAATTGGGACTGCAATTTCATGAACGCTTCCTGAACCAGGTCCTCCGCCGCGCTGAGATCGCCGGACAGGCGCAAGGCATAGCTCAAGAGGGGCGATTCGAGGGCTGCGAACAACTCCTCAACCGTTTCGCATCCGGGCATTGCGCTGGCCTGATCTGGTTGCATTACAGCCATGCGGGCGATTCTCGATGATCAGGTTCCGATCATCCGGCCTGCCCGGCGTCCTCCGGCTCTTTGGGTGGACACCATGTTCACCCTATATGACACGCCAGGCTGCTATTTCTTAGACGAAAAATGAGAATATTTTCCTGAGCCTCACCCAAGGCGCCTCCAAAACCTCCCCAAAACCATGCCAAAAAGCACGCCGAAAAGTCTTGCCTGCCATCCCCGGATTGATTATCCTCGTGCCGTTCCTCAGCATTGAATTGAAAAAGACCAGTTTTGTTCTGTCCGGGCTGGCGTTGGACGCTCTTGAGCCGGCGGCAATTCCTCCCGGGCGCGAACCATGCACAGATTCCATTATGAAAGCGATCCTTCAGCCGCGTTGCCTTCAAATTCTGGTTCTCCTCGGCGTGCTGTTCGCCGCCACCGCCGGTTATGCGGACACCGATGTCTGGACCGGCGCGGTCAACGGCAACTGGGACACCACGACCACGAACTGACGTTCCATGCCTCTGGGCACGCCCACCCTTTACACCGATGGGTTCCCCGTCCTGTTTGACGACACGGCCATGGTGTCTGGCATGGTGTATGTGACGACGAATGTCGTTCCGTCCAGTGTAACCTTCAGCAACAGCAGCCTCAGTTACGTCATCAACGGCGGCCCCATTAGCGGCGCGGCCGGTCTGACCCTGCGCGGCTTCGGCACGGTGATGCTTGCCGGGAGCAACAATTACACCGGCCCTACCACCATTGGCGCGGGAACCCTGGCGCTGGGGAACAGCAACGGGCTGGGCAGCGCCTCCAGCATAATCATCGCGGACGGCGCCGCCCTTGATTTGTCAGGTCTGGGGCCTTACGCCACCTACACGCTGGGCGCGTCGGCTTCGGTCACCGCCAGCGGCAATCTCCTCGGCGCCTTTATTACCAACGGCATCGGCGGCACGATGAGCCTCGGATCAAGCCCTGTCATCCTGAACTTTTTCGGCAGCCTTCCTTCGCTGTCCGTGGAGCAAGGCTCCTTGTCCCTCAAGGGCAATCCCTTTACGGTCAACAGTCCCTCGGCCCTGACCAATGGCTCTTACTCCATTGTCTCCGTCCCCAACGGATCCATTTTCACCAACTTCGCCTCTTTTCCGCCCGTTGCCGGAACCGCCATCGGCCAGGGCCAATCTGGTTTCATCTCCATTGATTCCCTTGGCCAAAACGTCCTCTTAAACATTCAAAGTGCCCTGCCGCCGTTTTTTGTCACCGAACCGGCAGACGTGACCGTGCTGCCGAGCAACAACGTCACCTTGACCTTCCAGGCAGGCGGCGCTGGACCGCTCAGTTACCAGTGGCTCTTGAACGGCGTCATCCTTCCGGGCGCGACCAACACCAGCCTCACCCTGACCAACGCGCAGCCGACCAACGGCGGCAGTTTCAGTGTCAGCGTCCAGTCCCCCTTCGGCATCACCAACAGCGACCCAGCCGTGGTGCTGGTCACCAGTCCTCCTTTGGGGCTGGCCGATGATTTTTCTGCCGCCTACCCGTTTCAGGCAAACCAAATGGTTGGCAGCGGCAATAATGCCAATGCCAGCAGAGAACCCGGCGAGCCGCTCCATGACGGCAAATGGGGCCAGCATTCCGTCTGGATGGCCTGGCAGCCCACGAATAGCGGCATCGCCACTTTTTCTGCTTTGGGCAGCGCATTCGACACGATTCTGGCCGTCTACACCAACACACAGATCAGCCAGGCAACCGTTTCCCAACTGGCGGCGGTGGCGGCGGACGATGACAGCGGCGCCTATCTCTCCAGCAGCGTCCAATTCAATGCCGTGGCCGGTCAAATCTATTATGTCGCCGCGGACGGTTTCGGGCTGGGGGCGGGAAATATCGTCTTGACTTGGTCTCTTTTCCCCACGACAGCGCCCCTGCCGGTGATCGTGCAACAGCCGCTCTCGTTTGTGGGGGCGTTGGGGAGCGCGGTCACGTTTAGCGTCCAGGCCGCCGGCGGCACCAACAGCAACGGCACTCTGAGAACAGTGACTTATCACTGGATGGTGGATGGCGTGTCCATCCCCAACGCCACCAATTCGAGCCTGACGCTTTCGAACATCCAGCCCGCCGACGCGGGCAATTATGTCGTCAAGGTCAGCAACGGGGTCGCGAGCGTCCTGAGCGTGCCGGCGTTTCTGCAAATCAGCGCCGTCGCCCCCGACGGCGCAGCGCAACAGGTTCAAGCGGTGTATAAACTGGGCGACCAACTCACCCTGGGCACGGGCCAGGCGGCAACAAATCAAATCCGGGCCTGGGATGGGTTGGGCGGAGGCGGGCCTGTGAGCGGTTTGTCCGGAACCCACTATTTCAGCACCACTTCCACCCCCACCAGCGCCGCCTGGTTCAGCATCCAGGCCACCAACGACGGTCCCCTGCTGATCACCACGGAAGGGAGCGGATTCCCCAACCATTTCACCATTTACAGCGGCCCTGCCTACGCCATTTCCATTTATCAGTTGACGGCTTTGAAAACAGCCATCACCAATGGCTACCAACTGACCAGCCGCACCAATATTGCCGCGGTATCCAACACCGTTTATTACGCGGAAGTCTTCGGCAACGGCGCGGCCACGGGGAAGGCGACCTTGAACTGGGCCTTCAATTATAGTCCGGCCATCACACGCCCGCCCGCCGGCGCGATATTGGGCGCCGCCGGCGCGGTGTTGACCGACACCCTCGACCCGCCCAACGCCGCCCTCTGGTCCATCAACCAGACCAACATCCCCGGACCCGCCGGCCTGACTGCCACCCGGCCGCCCTTGCAGACCGCCATTTACGGCGTTGTCAATACTTCGGGCGACGGCGTTACCCGCGACCTGGTGTACCAGGATGTCTTGAGCGCCAGCATGAGCGCCAGAATCAGCGGGACCAATGTCATCATCACCTATGGCTCCAACACCGTTGGGAGGACAATCTATATTGAATCCTCCTCCTCCGTCACCGGCCCGTGGTCGGTGATCAAAACCCTCCTGAGCGGGGCGGCGGGCGGCGCCATTACCAACTCCATTTCCAGCGGCGGAAAATACTGCCGCTACTCCTTGACCAACCCGTGAAAACCTGGCTGATTAGTCTCCTCATGCTGGCGGGGACGGCGCCCCTTTTCGCCGCCGGCTCCCCCGATCCGAAGCGCGAAACAATCTTGTTGACTGTCGCCGGCCGGGTGGACATCGCCCCGGCCGGAACCACCGCCTGGGCGCCCGGAAAAGCCAGCCAGACCCTCCAGTTGGGCGACCACCTTCGCACCGGGAAGAACAGCCGCGCCACGCTGCGCCTTTCCGACCTGAGCGTGTTGCGGGTTTATGAACTGACGACGCTGGAAATCAAGCCTCCGTCAAAACCCAAAGCCAACAACGTGATTGATGTCAGATCCGGCGCCACTTATTTCTTCAATCGCGACAAGCCGCAGGAAACCCAGTTTCAGACGCCCTCGGCCTCCGGGGCCATTCGCGGCACGGACTTTCTGCTGGAGGTGGAGGAAGACGGATTCACCCGGGTGAGCTTGTTCAACGGGGAAGTGGATTTGCGCAATGCCGCCGGCACCCTCACCATCAGAAGCGGCGAGCAGGCGGCGGCCGCCCCAGGCCAGCCTCCCGCCCGCACCGCCGCCATTCTCAGCGCCTCCTTGATTCAGTGGTGCCTTTATTATCCGGGGGTTCTGTGGCCCGGCGACCTGGACTTGGGCCAGGCCACAAACAGTCTGCAGGATTCTTTGCGGGCATACAGCAGCGGCGATCTGACCCGCGCCCTCGCTGCTTATCCGCCGGACCGGACGCCGGCCACGGACGCCGAACGGCTTTATCGCGCGGCGCTGTTGTTGAGCGTCGGCAACATTAAGGATGCGCGGCCGTTGCTGGAAAGCATCTCCTCCGACGCGCCTCCACCTGGCGGCGGCGCTTCGCCCCGGCGGCTGGCCCAGGCCCTGCAACGGATGATCGCCGCCGTTACCTTCCAAAGCGCCACCAACCCCCCGGTGCGGGACACGGATGATTTTACCGCCACGGAATGGCTCGTGGAGTCCTACTGCCTTCAATCCCAGTCCCGGCTTGACGAGTCGCTGGCGGCGGCGCGGCGGGCTGTGGACCAGGCGCCTGATTTTGGCTTCGGTTGGGAACGGGTGGCGGAATTGGATTTCAGCTTCGGGCGGATCGGTTCCGCGCAAACGACGCTGGAGGAGAGTTTGCGTCTCGCGCCCAACAACGCCCAGGCAGCGGCTTTGCGCGGGTTCCTCCTCGCCGCTCAAAACAAAATCCCATTGGCCGCCGCGGAGTTTGACCGCGCCATCGCCCTGGACGGCAGCCTGGCCAATGGCTGGCTGGGACGCGGTTTGTGCCGCTTCCGCCTCGGCGATGTGAGCAACGCGCTGGCGGACATGGAAATGGCGGCGGCGGCCGAGCCGCAGCGCGCCCTTTTGCGCAGCTATTTGGCCAAGGTGTTTGCCGAAGCCGGCGCCGACGGTTTGGCCGATCACGAAATCGCCCTCGCCCAACAATTGGACCCGGGCGATCCAACCGCTTGGCTCTATTCCGGGCTTCTGCTCTTCCGGGAAAATCGGGACAACGCCGGCATCCGCGACCTGGAAAGATCCATCGCGCTGAATGAGAACCGGGGATTGTTCCGCTCGCGCCTGCTGCTGGACCAGGACCAGGCGGTGCGCAACGCCAATATCGCCACGGTCTATCAGGCGGCGGGACTGACGGATCTCAGCCTCCAGACCGCCGCGCGCGCGGTGGATTCCGATTACGCCAATGCTTCCGCGCACCAATTCTTGTCGGAAAGCTATGATGCGCTGCGCGATCCGCGGCAGATCAATTTGCGCTACGAAACACCGTGGCTCAATGAACTGCTGCTCGCCAATCTGCTCGCCCCGCCCGGCGCCGGTTCCTTGTCCCAAAACGTTTCCCAGCAGGAATACTCCCCCCTTTTGCAGCAGGACGGCGTCGGCGGCATGGCAGGGACGGAGTACCTGAGCACGGGCGATTGGAGCCAAAGCGCTTCGGTCTATGGAAATTTCGGGAAAACCGATTTTTCGCTGGATGCAATTTATGACACCTTCAAAGGCGACCGCCCGAACGATGACTTGGAAGGGCACACCATCTTTGCCAAGGTCCGCGAGCAGATCACCGCGCAGGACACTTTGTTCTTGGAATTGATCCAACATCCCTACAACTCCGGCGACACCCGCGACTACTATGATCCTGCCAGCGCCAGCCGGACGCTTCGTTATAGCGAAACCCAGGAACCTAACCTCTATCTGGGTTGGCATCGGCAATGGTCCCCCTGGAGCCACACCCTCTTCCTGGCGGCGCGTTTGGAGGACAAGACGACGCTCGGCGACTCTTCCGCACCGGTTCCCGTGCTGGCTCTGACCAAGGGCGTGCCGGTTTTTGCCGCTATCGTGCCGTTCAACCAGACCTACCAAAAGGAATTCACCGCCTACTCAACGGAAATGGAACAGTTGTTGGAGCTGGACCGGCACACCCTCGTGGCCGGCGGCAGGGCGCAATTCGGCACACTGGACGCGGCGTCGCGCGAGGCCATCAGTCCCCAGGTGCCGTTTCCTCACAACTTCTTCGGCACCACCAATCCCGCGCTTTCTTTTGCCCGCGAGAGCGCCTCCGCCAGATTGGATCGCTTCAGCCTGTTTGCCTACGATTACTGGCAGATCGTTGACCCTTTGCGGCTGGTGGGCGGCGCGACCTATGACAACGTTACTTTCCCCGACAATGCCGATTCCCCCCCGCTCGCCACCGGCTCGCGCTACCGCAACGGCCTTTCGCCCAAGGCGGCGCTGATTTGGGATGTGACAAGCACAGAGCAGTTGCGCGCCATTTATGCGCGGTCCATAGGCGGAAGCTACTACGACACCAGCGTCCGCCTCGAGCCGACGGAACTGGCGGGTTTCATCCAGACCTTTCGCAGCGCGATCCCGGAGTCCGTGGCCGGCGAAGTCCCCGGCTCCAGGTATGAGACTTGGGGACTGGCGCTCGACAAACGGTTTCCGGATACGGGAACGTATCTGCTGGCGAGCGTGGACGGCTTGTCCCAACGCGGCGACCGCCTGACCGGCGCCTTCCACGTCACCGCTCCCCCGGCCACCGCGACGCAACTGGATGAGCGGCTCACTTACCAGGAAACGGCGGCGAGCCTGACCCTGAACCAACTCATCGGCGAGGAATGGGCCGTGGCCGCCAAGTACTCCATCGCTTTCGCCCGCCTGCTGGATTCCTATCCCTCCCTTTCGCCCTCGCTCCACACTGACCCCTTCTTTCTTCCCCGCCAGGACACCCACGGCTTGTTGCACGAACTTGACCTGCAGGGCATTTACAACCACCGCAGCGGGTTCTTTGCCAGCGCGGAAGGCCGGCTGTTTTCGCAAAACAGCGGAGGCTACAAACCGGGCCTGGCCGGCGACACTTTTTGGCAACTCGACGCCGGCGCGGGCTACAGGTTCTTCCAACGCCGCGCCACCATCCGGCTGGCCGTGCTAAATCTGCTGGATCAGGATTACCGCCTCAATCCGCTCAACCTCCACCCCGGCCTGCCCCGCCGCCGCACTCTGGACCTGAGCCTGCATGTGGAATTTTAGAACCTGCCCGTTCCTAGGTGGACCAGAAAAGGTAGGGCGCTCAGTCCCCTGAGCGCCGCTCCTGACTTCGCCAATTCAAGCCGGTTCCACTCCGCTCCATTTAGGTGCCGCCCGGTGAATTATCCCCCACATCTTCCTGGCCGGCCGTAATCAGCGATGTCAAAAATGAATTCTTTCCTCGTTCGATGACTTTGGGTAAGGTGTGCCATGCCTTTACGTTTCGGCACTGGTGAATTATATGGCTTTGATTTCAGCGGGCTCACGCCCGAACGGGTTCGTGAGTTGTCCTCGGCTCCGTACAAGAGCTTGGTCTGTCCCTTCAAAACGGTGCATCCGGGCAAGCCAGGCGCCAAATGCAACAAAAAGGGCGGCGTGTGTTCGTTGCGGCAATTTGTGCAGGATGAGCAGGGAAGGGTCGAGGCAAAGGGTGAACCGGTAACGACCTGCCCGAATCGCTTCTTAGAGGCGAACTTTATTGCACAGTGGGTGGGCGAGACCTTGCTTGAAACCTCCACTCCGTTTGTGATTTCGGAGTTGCCCTTTCTTATGGGCGAAATTCAGGCCGATGAGGCGTCCGACCAGGACGCGGTTGGGAAGATTGACGAGGTGCTCGTCAACGCCGAAGGCGGGGCCCTCCGATGGTGCGCATTGGAAATTCAGGCCGTGTACTTTTCCGGTGGCAGCATGGAAAACGACTTCAAGATGATGCGAGAGTGGACAGGTCCCGGTGTGCCATTTCCCAGGGTTCAACGGCACCCGGATTTCCGTTCATCCGGCCCGAAGCGGCTGATGCCGCAGTTGCAAATCAAGGTGCCAACCATCAGCCGCTGGGGAAAGAAGATGGCGGTCGTGATTGACCGAGCTTTCTGGGATTCTCTCGGGGAAATGCGCGAGGTCAGGGACTTGTCCAACTGCGAGATCGTCTGGTTCGTCGTCTCATTTGCGCCAGCAAAAGATGGGCGTTTTTCCCTCACGCGAGATGCGACCCATTTCACAACGCTTGTCAACGCTGTCGAGGGCCTCACTGGTGGTACGCCAATGTCGCTTGAGCGATTCGAGAGCCAGATTCGCGACCGTTTGCCGCATTCCTGAGCCAGGTCAGGTCTTTACCAATCAGGAGTTCGGTCATCTTCGCGTGGTGAGTGTTCTTCATGGCGATAGCCTGGGTCTCAAAATCGAACTCGGAGGCGAGCGCGGCGATCTCGCGGGTGTTGTCGTAGGTCATCAGAACGTCACCTTTGACACTTGCCAGCAGGCCGAACAAGCTGCGGTGGTCAACTTGCCAGTGGGTGTAGAGCCGTTTGGATGCGACGGTGTACGGCGGGTCCGCGAAGAAAGCAGTCGTTTCGTCGTCGGCGTAACGCCGGACAACTTCAAACGCGTCGCCTTCGACAAATGAGAACCGCTCCCGTACGCCTGCGATTTCCTGGATGCGCCGCGCAAGCGTCTCCGGATACCACCGCGAATTGAGGCCGCGCCCGTTTTCGCCGGTCTTCACCAGTCCCGCTCCGTCGGCCATAATGCCGCCTCTCTGAACGCGGTTTCTGAGGATTACGGCAAAGGCACGTTCCCGCTGGGTAACGGGTTCTTTGCTTAGAATCGCTTTGACGCTCTGGCGCGTTAGCTCAAAATTCAGGATTTCGTCCGCGAGCCATTTTGCCTGGCCGCCAAGAATTGTGCGCCAGACAGCCGCCACGTTCGGGTCACTTTCAACCAACACCACATGTTCGGCGAGACCATCGAAACCCGCAGTCAGGCCAACAATGCCACCGCCGGCGAAAGGCTCCACGAGGACACCCGCGGGGCTTTGGTTCCGACCAAGCCAGGAGCGGATGTACGGAACGAGCCAAGTCTTCCCACCCGGATAACGGAATGGCGAGCGTTGCGGGACCGAAGCGACGTTCACCGGCTTGGTCATTTCAACGTCCGCGGCCGTGCGATACGCCACCGTGCCGTCACGAATTTGGTCCGGCTCGATTTTATCGTCGAGGTCGTGCGCGTAGCGCAATACCGCCGGGGCAAGCGTTTGCGGTACACGGACAACGGTTGTGTTGCCAAGTTTCCACTTTGGCCGATATGAGGTTGATGACCGAGCCATAATGAACCCTTGTAACACGGGTTTAATGCTGTGGCAAGAGAAATTGTTACATGGGCCCAATTTGCCCACTTGACGGACCTTTGGGCCCAGGCAAGGAGATTATGTACGCTCCAAGCGGCCCGCGCCCCCTTGCCGGCCGCGCCGTAGCCTGGCGAAGGCGGGTCCACTCCGTTCCACCGTCTCAAATCGTCGAAGACACGCAGCCCCGGCGCCGTGAGCGCGTAAGCTTTCGCCAAGTCCCTTCAGCCGGCAGGCCGCGCATCAGGGCCTTGTCGAAACTTCCGCCCTCACGACGCCCCCAAAATCAGTCCGACCTCTGCCGCTCCAGGCAAGCCGCTGGCCTTACGCCTGCCCGCCGCCCGCCAGGCGACGGCCCGTGTCTCACCCGGCCGGCACAAGTCGGAATAGCGCGGCCCCGCGGCCCGAGCAGGGCCAGCAGCCTTCATAAGCTTCGCGCCGGCGTGGCACACGGAATGCAATCCCGTAACCTTCGCACAACAGCGGTTTGCTCTCACATGCCGCCCCGGTGCCAGGGAACCCGGCAAGCCACCCTGTCACCGGGTCCCCGCCGTCAGGCATGAAGG
>Ga0182027_10003656_pt1 | contig 24195 bp, 25 predicted proteins | sample 712E1DmetaG_FD_121300 | JGI IMG/M metagenome (GOLD analysis project Ga0182027, IMG submission 121300) | Permafrost microbial communities from Stordalen Mire, Sweden - 712E1D metaG (Illumina Assembly) | ecosystem: Environmental > Terrestrial > Soil > Wetlands > Permafrost | place: Sweden... | reverse complement strand
GCCAAGTGATTCGTCAATGACGGGCGGGTTATATAGGAGGAAGTGCCGTTCGCCGCGCGAGGAAGCGTCATGATCCATTAACTCAACGGGCGACTCGATCAATCGTTCGGCAAGTTCCCTGGGATTGCCAATGGTTGCAGAGGTGAGGATGAATTGCGGCGCGGCACCATGGAATCTTGCGACGCGTTTGAGTCGGCGAATGACATTGGCAACATGCGAACCAAACACGCCCCGATAGGTATGCATTTCGTCAATGACCACAAAGCGCAAGTTCTGAAAGAAATCAGACCAGTTGGTATGATGAGGCAGAATTCCGGTGTGCAACATATCGGGATTGCTGAGAATGATGCGCGCGTTCTTGCGGATCGAGGCGCGCTGCGATGGAGGTGTGTCGCCGTCATAGATCGCACCTTCCAGATTTTTGATTGAAGACAGCAATTGATGAAGACCCGAAAGCTGATCCTGTGCCAAGGCTTTGGTCGGAAAAAGATACAAGGCACGGGCCTGCATATCGGTGAGCAGTGAGGCAACGACCGGCAGGTTATAAGCCAGGGTCTTTCCGCTGGCAGTGCCGGTAGCGAGGACAATATTCCTGCCGGTGCATATGAAATTCCAAGCTTGCAGTTGATGATCGTAAAGGGAAGCGATCCCGCGCCGAGACAACGTTTCCCGAAGCGCGGCGGGCAAATCGTCCGGGAAAGGATGCGTCTGTGCGGGATGCGCAGGGGTTATCTGCCAGATGGAAAAATTCGGGGCAGTATCTGGATCTGTACGCCAAAGTCGAATGAGAGAATCGAGGGACATAATCTTTGACTTCAATCTTAATGATAGACGGGTATCCTGGCAATGGGAATGCTATCGAGAGCGATGGCTTGTTAAAATTATCATCGAACAAAACCTTAACAACCACCAACTATCATCTTTTCTTCATTTGGGTAAGTTCTTCTTTAGGAGTCTTGCCCACAAGTCTAATACGACAAACATGGTCAAGATTATTTATATTATAAATCAGCCCCATCAAACAAGGAATTGTTTCTGAGGAACAAAAAGAGGAACAATTCAGGGAACACAGGATTCTGTGGAAATTTTCTAGTTTTTGGATGATTCAGGGCATATGGCAGGTTCTTCGAGGAAAGAGAAAAGCCGGAAGGTTCCTGAAGGGGGCCAAAAGCGAGGATAAAAATCGAATCTCTGCAAGCTTCCATCACCTTGATGATCGCCATATTTATCTTCAAGCATCATCCCCTATTATAAAACAAATGTGCTGGTTATGGAATAGAGCGCGGACAAAAAAGTTGGAAGGTTGAAGAAGATGGATAAGTCCCTGCATCAGTCCATGAGCGTTAGATAAAGCTGACTCAGGGTGAGAGGAATTTGCTCAAAGGTTGGAAGCGATTCTTCTTTCGTCAGGTGATCAGTGTGAACTTTTGGAATCTGGTTTGCCATGTTCCTGACAAAACCTCAGCCCTTTGTCGTTTGATCTTTCACGGAAGGGTCTTTGGACTTTCTCGAATTGACCAAACGGAAAGCCGCTATTCCCAGCAACAAGGGGAACCAAAACGTCACGCCGCGATAGGCAAGAGTGATAAGAACCGCCATGTTCCATGTTACCCGCAATGAACGCAGGGCCAGCGCCATCAGTCCTTCCACCACGCCGATGCCAGAGGGAGTTGGCGAAACGATGAGGAACAAAAAGCCGATGGAGAATCCGCCGATGATCGTCCCGACGCGGAAGGGAACATTAAAGGATAGAAATGCGCAGGTCAATACGCCCATCAACAATATTTTTCCAAGCAAGGAAAGCAACAGAGGCCTGATCAAAGAAGTAGGTTTTTTAGGCAACGCCGAAAGCCCTTCGGCAATTTCCGAGGCGAAGGTGTGGGCGCGTTCTTCGCTCAAGTATTCGCGGTGCAGGAAAGGCCGCAAAATCCAATTAATGATGCGTGCCAATCTGGCCAGCACATTCCCCAATAACTCTGCAGAACGATAACCAAGATAAAGGAAAAAAGCAAGCACGCAGGCAATCACCAACAAGGTCAATGCTGCGGCGATATCTCCATCGCTCAGGCGATTGCGGCGCGCCAAGATGATCGCGCCGAGCGCCAGAACGCACAGGAACGCCGCTTCGTCAACGAGCAGATAAAGTGCGCCCGCCACGGTGACCCTGCCGGAGGATTGCCCGCGATGAGATCCATCGTTGATAAATAACGCCATACCACCAACCCCCGCGCTGGTCGTGACCACGTTGACGAAGTTCGCGGCGACCGCCAATAGAATCATATGACGGCGGCTTTCCTTGAGTCCCAGCAGTGAATAGATGGAGTGATAGGTCAGGCCAACGACGGCAAACCACATAGCCTGGATGACAATGGCGAGGGCAAGATACCACGGATTTGCGCGTTGAAGAGTGGCAAGAATCTGTTCAAGCTGCGAAAAGTAGAGAACAACAAATGTGATGCCCAGAAACAAGACCACCACGATGATAAATTTTCGCATAATGGAGATTATACACAAAACCGCCTGCAGGCCATTACGCCTGCAGGCGGTGAATCATTGTTTTATACCGGGGTTCGTTCAGCTTCTGCGCCTTCCACCCAGCCCACTGACGAGACTCACAAAGTAAAGCAATTGCAGAAGGGCCGAGGCCAGCCCGGCAACGTACGTCAACGCGGCCGCGTTGAGGACCTTATTCACACCCGCTATTTCATCCTGACCAGCGATAATGCCGGTCTCCGCTAAAAGGCGTTTGGCGCGCGCCGAAGCGTTCAATTCCACAGGCAGGGTGGCCAGTGCGAAGATGGCTCCGCCCGAAAAGACCAACACGCCCAGCCAGGCGATCTGGATGCCGAGCGATGAGGCATTCAGCAAGGTGGTCAAAACGATGCCTGCCATGATCATGATCCAACCGAGCCAGGAACCGATGTTCACAGCCGGCACAAGGGCCGCGCGGAAACGCAGGGGAAAGTAACCCTCCGAGTCCTGCATGGCGTGACCGAGTTCATGGGCAGCTACGGCGACTGCCGCAACAGAGGGTACATTCGCCACGGTCTGGGAAAGATTCAGGATCTTCGTGCGCGGATCATAGTTGTCGGTCAAATTGCCGGCAATGCCCTGGATTTGAATGCCATACAGCCCGCCGCTCGAAATCAAACGTTGGGCAGCTTGTGTGCCGGTCAGGCCGCTGCGCACACGGACGCGGCTCCATTTGTTGTAAGCCGATTTGACATACCATGAGGTCAGCATCACCAGGATGAATGCCGGCGCCATGTAGCATAAATACGTTGGATCGAAGAAAAACATTTTTACCTCCGTCTGCATCTTTGCGAAGGTTTAAAACCTTCGCAAAGATTTATGGTTTATGGAGTAGGTGTGGGCAGGACGGTTGGAATAGAGGTTGGAAGGGGCGTTCCGTTGATCATATCGAGCAGGGTCTGCGTGGCCGCATCCAACTGAGGATCGCGCCCGGCATTGATATCGGCGGACGTCATGGGAACATAAATATCCGGCGTTAGACCCTTCTTGTCAATGAGCGTGCCGTTGGGGGTCAGCCAGTGGGCAATAGTGATCGCAACTGCGCCTTCATTATTCGAGAGGGGAACTCGAATCTGCACAGAGCCTTTGCCGTAGGAAACCACGCCGACCAGCTTGGCACGGCCATCGTCCTGCAGTGCGCCCGCTGTAATTTCGGAGGCGGAGGCACTGTTGCTATTGATCAGCACGACCATCGGAATCTTGAGCGCCAAACCACCGGATTGGGCATCGTATTCCTTTTTCTTACCATCACCGGTCTGTTCGTAAACCACCGGACCGTGATCCACAAATTGTGAAACTACTTGTACCGCAGTGTCCAAGTAACCGCCGGGATTATCACGCAGGTCGAGAATGAGACCTTTGGGATTTTGAGCCAGCAGTGTGGTCAGAGTGGTCTTCAACTCACCGGTCGTGGTCGCACCGAAGTCCATGACTTGAACATAGGCAATGCCATTATCGAGCATCTTGCCGCTCACGCTTGGGATATTGATCTGGGCACGTACGATATCGAATTGAAGCGGAGTAGTTTGACCGGGACGATGAATGGTCAAATGAACCGTGCTTCCAGCGGGGCCGATCACCTTGGCGCGTACCTCTTCCGGGTTTACGCCGGTCATGTCCACGCCATCCACTGCGATGATTTGATCGCCTGCCAGCAAACCGGCCTTTTCGGCTGGAGAGCCGGGGATGGGTTTGGTAATGGTCAGGACCGTTCCACTGGTATCCACATAGGCGCCGATGCCTTCATAAGAGCCATTAAGCTCGTTGGTGGCATCCTTAAAGAATTGCGGATTCATGTATTCGCTGTGCGCATCACCCAGCGATTGCACCATTCCAGTAATGGCGCCTTCCAGCAGTTTGGTGTCATCCACCGGCTGATCCACATAATTGGTGTGAATGATCTGCCAGGCTTCCCAGAACGGTTTGAACAGCGTTTGCAAATCCTGCGGGGTGGCCGTCTGCGTGTCCGGTGAGACCGTGGGAACGCCGGGTAGGGCCGAGGGCAAACCTCCCTGGAAGCCGGTAAACGGGAACATATGTCCCACAACAAATCCGCCGGAAAAGCCGCCCAGCAAAAGTGCGGCACCGACCAGAACGAACAGAATAACTTTTAAGATTTTCGCCACGAACTCCTCCATTTCCATTTATCTTGAATAAACCTTATCATGCCGGGATTAAAAAATGATGAAACCCTTGTTGAGAATTTGTAGGAAGATTATAAACGGTTTGTCAAATCACTCCTTCTTATTGGAAATTTCCTGCACGCGCCGGTGAAGTTCATCCATGGCCGCCTCATCACGGCCGCGCAGGCCTTTGAAATTATCTTTTCTGCCGCGCAGGAAAGCCACCGCGATCAGGGTATTACCGGCCAGAATCACGAGGGCGAGGATCAATGCGACCACCAGGATTGCGGTTGAATTCATGGTCGACTCCCATTCAATAAAGCAAATAATTGACGCCAATCACTAAAAACCGAGTCTGCATCCGGGTCCGCGACGGATGCACCCACAGGGTTCCTTATTTCCGAACCATACAGGATCGCATACAAGCCGAAATCCTGCGCGGCGCGCGTGGTATGCGGCAAATCATCGATCATCACGCATTTCGATGGATCGCCTTCACCGGCGATATTCAATGCAAGCTTAAATGCTTGCGGACTGGGCTTGCAATATGGATCCATGCGATTAACATCCACGATATCTGCAAAATATTCTTCGATCTGCAACTGGCGCAGGACGCGCCGGGCGTGAGGCACATCGGCATTGGTAAAGATCAGGTTGCGGGTCGGGAGGGAAGCGAGCACTTTTTGTTGAATCGGATCCGGGTGCAGATATTCCTTTAAAGGCAGGTCATGAACGTAGGCCAGATAGTCCTGAACATCCACCTTATGATATGCCTGCAAGCCGCGCAGGGTGGTGCCATATTCGCGAAAATATTTTTCACGCAAGCGCGGGATCTGATCAGACGGAATACCCAGGCGCTCGCCCATGTACGAGTTCATCCGTTCCTTGATGGCCGGCCACAGGCCGCAGGAGGCCGGATAAAGCGTATCGTCGAGATCGAAGAAGATGGTCGTAAAACGCATTCGCTTATTGTAGTAGACCTGGCAGGTTAAGTAAACCGGGGAATCGTTATTCGATATTCGAGAAGGGAGATCGGGGGAGGAAGGAAATGGGGAATGGTAAATGGATCATGGATGATGGAAGAAGATAAGGTTGGAAAGTTGGAAGGTTTAAAGGTTTGAAGGTTTGAGTACTTCCAGGGGAATAGCAGGATTTACCATAGAGTCGTTAAGTAACTTTGGCAAGAACAGGTATCAATGTATAATCGCTTTATGCCTATTCGCATGCTCGCCCCGGAAGTTTCCTCACAAATCGCCGCCGGTGAAGTCATTGAGCGCCCGGCCTCCGTGGTCAAGGAACTGGTAGAGAACGCCCTCGACGCAGGCGCGCAAAACATTTCGATTTCGATTGGAGAAGCAGGGCGCAAGCTGATCGAAGTAGCCGACGATGGGAACGGTATCCCTTCGGACGAACTGGCGCTGGCCGTTTCACGGCATGCGACCTCAAAGCTGGCACGCGCCGACGATCTATTTCACATCTCCACGCTGGGTTTCCGCGGTGAGGCGCTGGCCTCGATCGGATCGGTCTCGCGCATGACCATCACATCGAAGACCGCGGATTCGAAGGCAGGTGCGAAGATCCGAGTGGAGGGCGGCCACGAAGGCAAGGTAGAAGCGACCGGCGCAGCGACAGGAACTGTAGTAAGCGTCGAGGATTTATTCCATAACGTGCCAGCGCGCCTGAAATTCCTGAAGACGGATGTCACCGAGCGCCGCGCCATTGATATGTTGATCACGCGGTATGCGCTGGCATATCCAAAGGTGCGGTTCAAGCTGTCGGAAGGAAGCAATATCACGTTACAAACCTCCGGCGATGGCGACCGGCGGGCAATCCTGGCCGCACTCTATGGTGTGGATGTTGCAAAGCAACTGCTGGAGATCAATGCGGAAGAAGAGGGGATCCGTTTAAGCGGTTACACCAGCCCGACCGCATTGACACGCTCGAACCGCAAAGACATCACTTTCTTTATCAATGGACGCTGGGTGCAGGATACACCATTAACCACCGCACTGATCCAGGCGTATCACACGTTATTGATGGTGGGACGTTATCCGCTGGCGGCCATCTTCGTCGAGATCCCATCTGAAGAAGTGGATGTGAATGTCCACCCCGCCAAAGCCGAAGTGCGATTCCGGAACCAGGATAAAATCTTTAGTTTCGTACAGCGCGCCGTGCGACGCGGCCTGCTGGCCTATGCACCTGTTCCGCAAGTCTCCCCGGCTTTGTGGGGCAAACACAGCGATGAAACCAGGCAGGTTGGATTGGATTGGACAATTGCACATTCCAGCGATCAGCTTTCAGCGGTCAGCAGTCATGATTCAGCTTTCGGCGATCAGCAGTCAGCGGTTAGCGGGCAGGGGGCAGCGGGCAGCGGACAGGTTCCCTTGCTGAGACTGATCGGGCAAATCGGCGCGACCTATCTGGTGGCCGAAGGGCCGGATGGACTCTATTTGATAGACCAACACGCGGCGCACGAACGCGTCCTGTTTGAAAAATTGATGGCGCAGCACGACCAGAAGAAAATCCCATCACAAACATTATTGACCCCTACCGTTGTGCAACTGCCTCCAGCCAGCGCAAAATTATTGAACGATCAAATAGTCCTACTGGCTGACCTCGGCTTTGAAGTTGAAGAGTTTGGGACGAACACATTCCAGGTGCGCGCGCTACCGAATTTGTTTGCAGGCAGTGACCCATCCGCGGCCTTGCACGCCATCGTTGAGGATTTCGAGGAAGATGAAGCGCCACTGCAAAATGAAATCGAAAAGAAGCTGGCGGCGCGGGTCTGCAAACGGATGGCGGTTAAAGGCGGGCAAACCCTCACACCAGAGGAGCAGCGCGCCTTGCTTTCCGACCTAGAACGCTGTGATTCGCCGCGCACCTGTCCGCACGGCAGACCGACGATGATCCACCTATCGGTCGAAATGCTCGAACGACAATTCGGCCGTAAAGGGGCGAGATAAGCCATGCCGGTTGATTACCAGCAAATCCATACCCAAATCAAGGCAATCGGTGCAACGGCAGGCGAGCGAAAGAGAAAGAAAGAGGAAACACAGGAGCGTGCACGGCAATGGTTCCGCACAAATGCTGCCGAGTTGGACTTCCTGCGCTCGAAAGTGGATTCCGCCAAGACAGTTGATGCAAACCTGCGCTGCGCTTATCCGTTCAATGAGCCGCTGGATGCGCACCATCCGTCCGCGGGAGTGGCCAAAAGTGCAGTCTTAATCGCGGCCGACGGTTCACAGATCGCTCCAGACCGCCATGCAGCCATCCTGTATTCACTCATCAACATAGGCGTCATCATTTTGAAATCCGGTTCAGGGGAGGCCCCGGAGGTTAAGACCTACACCGATTTGAAATACGGCGACGATCTTTATACAAACCACGGCATGACCACAGAAAACATGGTGGCGCTGGGAAGAGACCTTTCGGAACGAAACAAACTACTCGAGCTGGGTTCCCAGTATCCAAAGCCGGTCATTACGTTTACCGACGGGCCCATCGAGCTGTGGGGCGTAGAAGGAAGCGCACAGGAAGAATACCGCCGCAACCGCGAAAGGCATCTGGCGATCCTTTCGCAACTTCAATCGGAAGACATCGTTACAGCCGGTTACATTGATAAGCCTGCCGCGGATTTAGTGACACGATTACTGGAGATCAGCAAAATCCAAGAGCAAGAAATGAAGGCAGTGCGAGACATCCACAGCCTGCGCGGCGTGACCGATCGCTGGCTGTTCGGCGAGGAAGGCGACCCGCTTTTAAAGAAAGGCGAACGCTCGGCAATCTTTGTCATTCAATCCAGCTCCCGTAACCATTACAAGGGGAGTTTGGAGATTCGGTTCTTCTATTTGAACGTGGGCAGTGACAAGCATCCGTGGATCGTGCGTGTGGAGATCCCAGCGTGGGTTGCAGACGACAAAGAGAAGGTCAATCTGCTGCAGGCAGCACTTCTCGAACAATGTGAGATCATGGGCGCAAAACCATATCCGTATCTTTTGCATCGAGCCCATGAGACGGCCGTGGTCAAGCTGGAGGAAAAACAGCAGATCGAGCAAATGCTGATGCAGGAATTGCGCAGCCAGGATGAAAAAGTGGAGGAAGGTTCTTACAAGCAATCGGCGAAGGATTTAAAGGGAAGAACGCGGAGGTAATGCCATTTCAATGAAATCATGCAAACATGAGATTGGCACGGCAAGCGGATAGCATCTGCTCACGCTTCGACTACGGGTCTCGATACGCCAAAGAACACGGCTACTCGACCCTCCGCTCAGCGCGATGAGATAGATTTCGCAATGATATCAGGAGAAATTTATGACCGCACAAATCGAAATCGGACGATTACTGAGCGCAGGTACGACAGGCTTTATCGCGGGGTGCCGCGTTAACCAATTAAACGCACCTGCCTTCGGCGCATTGGTACGCGCACCCTTGGGTGATGGTTATCAGGTGTATGGATTGATATACGACATTCACATTGACGATGACGGCTTGGTACGCCAACTCGTCACAGCGGATAACGTCAGCCAGGAAGTGATGCAGGATAACCGCGAGCGCCGCATTGTACCGGTGGAGATGTCCGTGCTGGCAGTGGGTTACGAACAGGATGGAAAAATCCATCATCTTTTGCCCCCGCGTCCGCCCTTGAGTTTGGATGTGATCTATTTGTGCGATGATAAGGATTTGATTCGATTTACCGATGCGGGAAGGTTCGGGTATTTCCGCCATATCCTACGTTCACAGGATGTACCGATCGGTGAAGTGCTGGCCGCGCATATTCAGCAGGGGGCCAGAGCGCATAAAAATCAGAAATGGCAGGAGGACGCAACACAGGAATTGATCACATTGCTTCGGGATGATTACCCAACTCTCATGTCAGTTCTTGGTGCGTTAAGCGACGTTTCACGATAAGGTTATCATTCCTTATAAGAATCCTGCCTATCGTGCATCAGAATGATCTGAAGCAATGGAGAATGCTCCGTGATTAAGAAAATATCATTCATCATAATTGCATTGGGTGCATTGATCGCTTTGGTCTTTCTATTTTCCATTATTATGGAAGGCGGCTTTCATCCGTCCCGCATATTGGGGATCGAGATAGGGATCTTGATTGCGTTATTCGGGACTGCGCTATCCATCTTTCAATCCCGCCGGAAGGCCACAGCGGTTTCATTCTGGTTCACCCTGCGCGATAAGTTTTTTGAACTGCCCGCCGTCGTTTGGATCGCGCTCGGTTTTTTGGTCAATTATGTTCTGTATTTTATTGCACCCACCTTCCTGAATTCCACCCTCCACATTCAATATCCCAATAAATATATTGCTGAAGCAACCCCGATTGGATTTGACCTTCTGTCAAACCTAGAATCCGTCCGGACGTTGTTCGTACAGAACCGAATCCCAAACATCCTTAATCCACCCATCGTCAATTTTCTGTTTGCACCGTTTCTAACGCTGGATCATGCCACGGGATACACGATTATCACCTTTGCGACCCTCATCAGTTATGCCCTTCTGATTATTCTTGCCATCCTGATGAGCAACCAGGAGAATCAATCTTCCATCCTGCTGGTGGGAGCCATCACGATCTTTTCATATGGCCTGCAATTCGAACTGGAGCGCGGACAATTTTATACAATTGCCATGATGCTCAGCCTGGCAGCCATCTACATTTTTCATAAGCACCGTGATTTTCGCTTCTTTGCCTATCTTTTGTTCTGTCTCTCCATCCAAATGAAGTACTATCCGGCGCTGCTGGTTATTATGTTTGTTGACGATTGGCGCGATTGGAAAGGCAACCTGAAACGTTTTTTTGCCCTCGGCCTGGCGAATTTTCTGTTACTCTTCCTGCAAGGCATTGGATACTTCAATGCATTTTTTCACCAGCTTGGAGCCAAATCGGATTTCTCCGAAATATGGAAAGGGAATCATTCGATCCAATCCTTCGTCGGCTTGTTGAGCAACTCAGGCCTGAAACAGGTTGACCTGGTCACCACCTTATTGTATGCTTACGTTCTGATCTGCCTTGCGGTTGTTCTGGTTGGGGCTTATTGGAGAAATACAAAAGGTTTTAATGCTGATCTTCTCTTGGCATTCACCATTGGGGCGCTCGTTCTGCCTCCGATCAGTCATGATTACGCCCTGCCCATGTTGACAGCGCCTTTTGCGTTATCCCTATCGAGCCAACGCTTAAGGGATCATTCCTGGAAAGGCATAATGGCGATTCTGCTTATATTCATGGCTTCGCTTGCCTATTCAGCCACATTGTTCTCTTTCAAATATCGTTCCTTTGCCCTGAGCGATACCTTTCCGTTCCTGGTGATTATCCTTACAGCAGTAACTTTGCTGAACATTCTCCAAGGGCGACAAGCCGAGGCGCAGTAATCTTATCTGAATACTTTTGATATAGGATACCTATTATGAATGAACATCAAATCATCGGTACCATCATCGGCGGGGGATTGAAAGAATCGTTCCGGGCGCGGCTGACCGTTCCGGCACAGGAAGTGCAGGAAGGCGCGTTCGTAGTGGTGGAAAATTCGGGCTGGCGATACTACGGATTAGTGACCGATATTCAACTCGGGGCGACCGACCCGCGTTTTGCGGATGAACAGACCGAAACACGATTGCCAGCCTCGATCGCGAAGGCACTGCATGGCCAAACGCTTTATACGAACCTTGAAATCCTGCCCGCATTGATGCAGGATATCGGGCCCGACCCGATGTCGGCGGATTATAAAAAATGGCGGCAGGACAACCCTGAAGACCCGAAACCGCTGCCGGTCAAGACCGTACCGCCGCATCATTCATCCGTCGAGATGGCACAACCCGAACATATCGCGGGCATCTTCGGCGAACCGAGCGACAAAAATTTTATCATCGGGTATACGCGCGAGCAGGAACATCCCGTGTGCATTGATTTGGAAAAATTCGTGCAACGTTCCTCGGGAATCTTCGGCGCAACGGGCACGGGAAAATCGTTCCTGACGCGGGCGGTGCTGGCGGGATTGATCCACTACAACAAAGCTTCCGTGCTGGTGTTCGACATGCACAATGAATACGGATTCGACGACACAGCCTCCGATACGGGCCTGCGCGTGACCGGGCTGAAGAATAAATTCGGATCGAAGGTGCGTGTGGTCGGATTGGGAGGCGGTGCGACCATCCGCGGCTCGGCACCGGATTTCAACCTGGAGATCGCGGAAAGCGACATTTCCACCTCCGATGTGGAACTGCTGGCACGCGAACTTGACTTGAAAGAGACGACCGCCACCACGCTGGATGCATTGTGGAATTCGTTCAAACGGGATTGGTTCAGCGAATTCAAGGCAATGACCCAGGAAGTCATCACAACCGAGGATGGCAAGAAAATCCCTGCAGGGGGAAGCGTGGCGGCATGGGCCAACGCCAACGGGGTCAATGTGATGGCGGCGGAGGCCTTGCAGAACAAACTGAGGCGGCTGTTCAACAAGGAATATATCGTTGAAAAGCCGTCCGCCGACCCGATCCATGAAATCATCTCAGCACTCGAAAACGGACAACATATCGTGCTGTCGTTCGGCGAGTTCGAGACCGATCTGGATTACCTGCTGGTTGCCAACCTGCTGACGCGCCGAATCCGCGAAGCGTGGGAAAAGAAAACCAATGCCTATCGTTCCACAGGCAAGGATGAACCGAAGCAGTTGGTGATCGTGATCGAGGAAGCGCACAAACTATTGAACCGCGAGATGGCATCACAGACCACCTTTGCCACGATCGCGCGCGAACTGCGAAAATATTACGTGACCCTGCTGGTCATTGATCAGCGCCCGTCCCAGATCTACGATGAAGTCATGTCACAGCTTGGCACGCGCATCAGCGGCTGGCTGGGCGATGACGACGACATCCATGCGGTGCTTTCGGGGCTTTCGGGACGCGAAGCTTTGCGCGGGATGCTGGCACGCTTGCAAGCCAAGGAAGAGGTGCTGCTGCTGGGCTGGGGCGTGCCAATGCCCCTGCCGGTCAAATCACGCAGATATGACGATCATTTCTGGAAGGAATTGCTGGGCAGCGGGAAGAGGAGCAAGGAACAGAACTTGAAAGAGTTGGGGTTTTAATGATCTTCGAGCAAATCCTGGCCGTGCTATAATTTAATCATGCAAAGAAAGAAGCTTAGGATTCCTCGAAAAAAGATCGTTGACTTCTGCCAACGCTGGAGCATTACTGAATTTTCGCTGTTCGGTTCGGTCCTGCGCGAGGATTTTCGGCCTGACAGCGATATTGACGTGCTGGTAAGCATTGATCCCAAGGCGCATATTGGATTATTCGAAATCGTCGAGATGAAACTTGAACTTGAAAAAATGTTCAAGCGTCCTGTTGATTTAGTTGAAAAAGAAGGATTACGCAATCCGTATCGAAGAAGCGAGATTTTGAACACAGCGAGATTAATCTATGCCGCTTGATAAACGCGAACTTTCCTATTTGTGGGATATGCAGGACGCCGCAAAAGAAATCAACGAATTTATGCGTGGCGTAAAATTTGCAAAATTCGAGAAGGACAAAGTTTTACGTTTGGCAACAGAACGAGAATTGCTGATCATCGGCGAAGCGGCAAATCATCTTTCTCCCCAATTCCGTAACAAACATCCTGAAATTCCATGGGCGGTTTTTATTGGCTTTCGTAATGTTCTCGCTCATGAATATGGGGAAAGCTTGTTAACTCGTGTCTGGCTGGCCGCGACGGAGAGCGTACCCGACTTGCTTGCAGCGTTGAACAAACTGCTTGCAGACAACCCATGAGCTCTGGAAGGAATTGCTGGGCGGCGGGAAGTGGAGCAAGGAGCAGAACTTGAAAGAGCTGGGATTTTAACCACAAAGGCACAAAGTAGCACAAAGGTTTTGAAGAAGAGAGCATTCCATTACGTATCACAATTTGAAGACAACACTTATCAAATCGTCGATACTGTTGAAAACAGAGAAATTTGTGTTTTTCAAATTATGGTGATTGGGAAGATGGCGAAGAACGGGCAAAAAAGATTGCAAATCTGTTGAACACAAATAATGCGTAGACTCAAAAGTACGCCTGATGGCGTCCTTTTGATTTCTCCTTTATTCAGCAACTTTACATCTACCGTAGTGTTAGGAAACTTGACCCAATAGGTTTTATCGAATGATTGCAGTCACGGGAGCGGCGGGATTGGTTGGCGGAAATCTGGTGCGTGCCTTGCTGGCGCAGGGACGCTCCGTGCGCGCGCTGGTGCATCATGACCGGCGTGCCCTGGCGGGTCTGGATGTGGAAACCGTGCCTGCCGATCTCACGGACCCAGTCTCGCTCCAAAAAGCCCTGCGCGGCGCGGACACCGTCTATCATCTGGCCAGCACGATCTCGATCAGCACGGGAAATTGGGAGGAACTCGAGCGGGTCAATGTGATAGGCACACGCAATGTGATCGAGGCCTGCCTGCATAACAACGTCCGGAGGATGTTGTATTTTGGCTCCATCCACGCCTACCAACAGAATCCCTTCGATCAACCCCTGGACGAAGACCGGCCATTGCTGACCGGCGAACACATCCCGCCCTATGAACGCTCCAAAGCTCTGGCGGAAATGGAAGCGCGTCAGGCTCCTGACCGCGGGCTGGATACGGTTATCCTGATCCCCAGCGCCATCGTTGGGCCTTTCGACTTCCGTCCATCCTACTTTGGAGCGGCACTGCAACTCCTTGCCAAGGGACGCATACCGGCGCTAGTGCGCGGCGGCTACGATTGGGTGGATGTGCGCGATGTGGTGGAGGGCGCCATCCAGGCCGAACGCCTGGCCCCGCGCGGGGGGCGTTATATCCTTTCAGGACACTGGCAGTCCATCCAGGATGTAGCGCGAGTCACAGCAGAGATCACGGGCAGGCCCGCCCCGCGTTTTACCATCCCAATTTGGCTGGCGCAACTTGCCCAGCCCATCATGGCGAAGCTGGCGCAGGTCAACGGCTCACAACCCATATACACGCGTCCCATGCTCAATGCGATGAACTCCAATCCCCATATCAGCCATGTGCGTGCGGCGCGTGAACTGGGATATAGCCCGCGTCCCTTTCAACAGACAATAGCAGATACACTGGATTGGTTCAGCCATCAAAGAGGAGCCCATCATCATGAGTGAACTCATTGTATTTCAAATCATCCTGATGCTCAGTTTCGTTTTTGCGGTGGGAGTTTTCATTGCCTTGTTCTTTATCTCCGCCCCTTATGGGCGTCATGCCCGAGGCGGCTGGGGTCCGCAATTGTCAAACTGGGCGGGCTGGCTATTGATGGAATCATTCTCGGCCATCGTCATGCTGGTCATGTTCCTGATCGGCGATGCGCCAAGAACGCTGACAACGATGCTCTTCCTGCTCATGTGGGAGGCGCACTACATCCACCGCTCGTATATCTACCCGTTCCTCTTACGCGACGGCAAAAAGAAAATGCCGATCACAGTGATCCTCATGGCTGTCGTTTTCAACCTGGGGAACGGATATGTGAATGGCAGATATATCTTCCATTTTGCAGATGGCCGCTATACGGCGGGTTGGCTGTTCGATCCGCGTTTCCTTATTGGGTTCGTGTTGTTTATTGCCGGCTTCGCGATCAACCGCAGTGCAGATAACGCCCTGCGAGAATTACGCCAACCGGGCGAGAAGGATTACAAAATCCCGCATGGCGGACTTTATGAATACATTTCCTGCCCGAATTACCTGGGCGAGATTCTCGAATGGTTTGGCTGGGCGATCGCGACCTGGTCACTGCCCGGATTAACGTTTGCCATCTGGACGTTCGCCAACCTGGCTCCACGCGCCCGTTCGCATCACAAGTGGTATCACGATCAGTTCAGTGAGTATCCATTGAATCGAAAAGCTTTGATACCCGGGATATGGTAAAGCGATCGGCATGATTCATCAAGGAATGGTATCACAGGATTAATCGTATGATCCAATGTGCGAAAGTAGTGTAAATATCATGTAAAATAATGATATGACCGCTTATCCTTTCAACGTCACGCTTCTTGTTGATATTTGCCGCCAAAACGATGTTGCAATGGTGGGCGTTTTTGGCTCGATGGCGCGCGGGAAAGCAAAGAAGAAAAGCGACATTGACCTGCTTGTACGCTTTTCAAAACGGAAGAGTCTGCTGGCGGTGGTGCGGTTGGAGCGCGAACTGTCCAAGGCGCTTGGCCGCAAAGTGGATTTATTAACTGAAGCCGCTATTAGCCCTTATTTGCGTGAACGAATTTTAAAGGAAACGCGGGTGGTCTATGGAAAAAGATGATACCGTTTATCTTCGGCACATTCTTGATGCCGTTACAACAGTTGAAAAATATTTACGCGGGATCAGCGAAACGAAATTCAAAACAACCAATTTGCTGCAAGACGGAGTGATTCGTCAAGTTGAAATTATTGGCGAGGCCGTGCGGCATATATCAAAAGATTTGCGAAAGACTTATCCCGAAATTCCATGGGAAGATATTGCCGGGATGCGAGATAAACTCATTCACGATTACTTCGGAGTTGACCTTGAGAAGGTCTGGCTAATGGCGAAAGAAGATTTGCCGCCTCTTAAGAAACAGATTGTGAAAATCCTAAAAGATTACGGACAGACATAATTGAAAAAAGTGTACCTTTGTGCAACTTCGTAAATATGCAAGCTGGCGGTCTGATGACCGCCAGCTTTTTATCTTTATGGTGTTGTCAATTGTTTACCGCTATTAATTATGCGTGGCCTCTGCCAAGGTGACCTTCGCTTGAAAGGTCTGACCGTTACGCACAATGGAAAGCGTGATCTGATCGCCGGGCTTATAGGAGAACAAGGTGTTGAGATAGGAATTGGTGGCGTCAAGAGGCACATTTCCAATCTGATTGATCATATCGCCGGGCTGCAATCCGGCCTGAGCGGCGGGGCTGTTCAGCGCAACGCGCGTTACGTACACGCCCCATTGCACCGGCAGGTTATAGGCTGCGGCAACATCCGGCGTAATAGGCTGGTAGCTGATCCCAAGATAGGGATGCGCCACATAACCATTTTGGATGATTTGGGTGGCAACGGCCTGAGCGGTGTTGATGGGGATCGAGAAGCCCAAGCCTTCCGCGACCGTGCCTGAGCCGGTATTACGGACGATCAAGGTATTGATGCCGATCACCGCCCCGGCGAGATCCACCAGCGGGCCGCCGGAGTTGCCCTGGTTGATGGCGGCATCGGTCTGGATCAGGCCTTCGATCTGGTAGCCGTTGCCGGTGTCAATGGAACGCCCGGTGGCGCTGACCACACCCACGGTCACAGTGTTCTTGAAATCGCCGAGCGGTGAACCGATGGCAATGGCCGTTTCACCAGGCTTGAGCATATCCGAATTTCCAAGCGTGGCCACCGCCGGAACTTTTCCACTGGTTTTCAAGACGGCAATATCGGAATAGGGATCAGTACCCACAATAGTGGCTTTTTGCTGAGTACCATCCGCCAAAATGATGTTGACATCCTGTGTGCCTTCCACCACGTGATTGTTGGTGAGGATGTAGCCCTGATTGGAAATGAAAAGGCCGCTTCCACTGACGGTTTGGTCACCGCTCGAACCGAAGAACGTGTTTTGACCCGGAATCGTACCGACCACCGTCACCACGGCAGGGCCGACTTTTTGCACAGCCTGCGTGATGGCGGTTTGAATATCGGTTGCGTTGAGCGTAAGTGTGGCGGTCTGGCTGGTGCTGCTGGCAGGCAAAGCCGCCTGGAGGGGTGCGGGCAAGGCGGCGGAGTTTTTAACGGCCTGGTAAACGCCGTAGCCACCCGCGGCGGCTCCGCCCAGGGCGGATAATCCGGCAACCACCACAACCAGTAAAACATAGAGAACTCGTTTGAATGTCATAAGGAACTCCTTCCAAAAAATGTCATTGTGAAGCTGATGTTCGAGCAGATTGTGTTCTTCAGGCACACGCTACAGATTTGAATTCATTATTTGATAGCGCAAACATACGGTGATTTTAGTCCATCAAAATGACAGCCAAATTACCCAAAGATGAACGTATAATGAGAAAGAACGGGAACCGGCGTCTGGCAAATCAAAAGGAACAAACAAAATGGCGAGCCTGATATTGACAGTTTTGATCGGTATTCTGGGAGGGATTGCGGTGGGGGTGCAAGGACCGATTGCATCCCAAATGAGCCAGCGGATTGGCAGCGCGGCCAGCAGTTTTGTTGTACATGTCAGCGGAGCGATCTTGTCCGGTATGTTGGTGCTGGCGCTCGGCGGCGAAAATATCCGGAATTGGCGCACCATGTCGTGGTACATGTTCCTCTCCGGAGGTTTTGGGCTTATTTTATACCTGACGCTTAACCACACCATGCCGCGTTTGGGCGCGACCACTGCCCTGGCGCTCATCATCATCGGGCAACTGGCCATGGGCATCGTCATTGACCAATTCGGCCTGTTCGGCGTGTCGGTCCGGCCGGTTGACCTGGTGCGCCTGATCGGCGCGGGCTTATTGATCGCAGGCGGATATTTGATCGTAAGGTAGAAAGCACATGTTCATTACCCTTGAAGGACCGGAAGGTTCCGGAAAAACATCACACATTAAACCTCTCACAGAATGGCTCAGCGCGCAGGGACATAAAGTCTTTGCGACGCGCGAACCGGGAGGCACGGACATCGGCGAGCAAATCCGGGCCGTGATCCACGATCTAAAGAACACAGAAATGCACCCGCGTACCGAGACACTGCTATACCAGGCTGCGCGTGCACAGATCGTGGAACAGGTGATCAAGCCGCGATTGGCCGCAGGAGAGATCGTCATCTCTGACCGTTATTATGATTCCACGATTGCGTATCAAGGCTACGGGCATCAGCAAAACCTTGAAGAAGTCCGCACGCTGGTCAAATATGCAACGGGCGGATTAATTCCCAACTTGACGATCCTGCTCGATATAGATGTGGAAGCCGGACTAAAACGCAAAACACAGAACGCGTCGGAATGGAATCGACTCGATGCGTACGACATAGACTTTCATCGCCGTGTGCGAGCGGGATACTTGGAAATGGTCAGGCAGGAACCAGAAAGATGGGTGGTAGTGGATGCAAGCCGCGAGTGGGAGTCCGTGCAAGAAGAACTGAGATTGGTGATCAAAAAAATATTAAATCAAACAAAATGATATCCATTCAATCCCTCGTCCAACGCGTACAAAAAACCCAACACGGCTTTACAGATATTCAAAGGGCTTCAGAAGAGATCTTTGCCAATTATGGCGCAGCGGAGACTCTATGGATGGCAAAGGAGCTGTTTGCATCCGAAGTTCATCAGGCGCGTGTATTAGCGACATTTTTATTTGGCAAGCTTGCGGCGAACTCAAAAGAGAGTTTTGTGTTTTTACGCAAGCGCGTGAGTCTCGATAAAGATTGGCGCGTGCAGGAGACTCTGGCGAAAGCCTTCGACCAATGTTGCATGGATCGCGGTTATGAGAAGTCACTGCCTGTGATCGAAGACTGGCTGGCGGATGCAAATCCCAATGTCCGCCGTTCGGTCACGGAGGGCTTACGCATTTGGACGGGGAGGGATTATTTTCGCGAACACCCTGAAGCTGCGGTCAAGCTTTTAAGTCAATTAAAGGCGGATGAGAGTGAATATGTCCGCAAATCGGTGGGAAATGCGCTGCGGGATATCAGCCGCAAACATAAAGATTTGATCCGGAAAGAAATTCAAGGCTGGGATATTTCCGATAAACACATTCAACAGACTTATAAACTTGCCGTTAAATTTTTGAAGTAGATGTCCATCGTCACAGCCATTGTGATATACTCGGAATCGTTGTCAACAGGGTTAGGTGATTCTCTTTCGAGGTCGTCCGACACCTGATTTGTGCCCGCTTCGAGGCGGGCGTTAGGAGAATAATGGAATCCAAATTGTACGTCGGCAATCTGTCGTACGCGACCACGGAAGATGATCTACGGACCCTCTTCACGCAGGCCGGCACTGTCTCATCCGTGGCATTGATCAAGGATCGGGACAGCGGTCGTTCGAAGGGCTTTGCCTTTGTTGAGATGAGCACGCAGGTCGAAGCAGAAAAGGCCATCAGCACGTTCAACGGTTATCATCTGGGCGACCGCGAACTGAAGGTCAGCATGGCCCGTCCGCGTGAGGAACGCAGCGGCGGTGGCGGCTTCGGCGGCAATAACCGCGGCGGACACCGTCCGCAGCGCGGAGGCGGCAAGCGCTATTAGAACTCACCGCCGGTGAGATGTGATTTCCCTGGAGTGTGTGTGCAGAACGAGGCATACACACTCTATTCTTATGAGGAGCAGATAAATCTCACCACACTTGTACCTGCGCCAAGTGCAGGCAGAGATCACGGAGATCATAGAGTTCGCGAAGAAAGAAAACTCTGTGTTCTTCGAGAAGCACAAGCTTGCTCCGTGGTGAATGATTCAGAAGCTCATGAAATTAGCCACTTTCTTCTTATGAGGTGCTTCGATGGCCGATCGAATCCTTCCCAAAAGTCTCGATGAACTGCTAACAGATATCGAACGCGAATGGCAGGCGCTGATGCAGGTCGTAGACCGACTCACGCCTGAACAAATGACAACCCCGGATCCCGGCGGCTGGTCGCCAAAGGATAATCTGGCACACCTCTCAGCGTGGATGGATTTCACGCTGAAGAGCTATCTCGGAGGCATGCCCGCCCATCTGGCGCTGGGCATCGAAGAGCAGAAATTAAAGGGGATGAGTGAGGATGAGGAAAATGCCATCCTCTTCGAGCGCAACCGCGGGCGTTCCACGGATGAAGTGCTCGATGAACTTAAAAGCACGTATCTCGAAACCGTCAAAACCCTCAACCGAATGGGTTTCTCAAGTCTCATGAAGCCGCTCAAGGACGATAACCCGCAACAGCGACCCGTCATTGAATGGGTGATTGGAAATACGTCCGAGCATTTTGCGGAACACCGCATCATTATCGAACGCGTCTTGAACACGAGAAACTCATAATCTAAAACCAACCGGTCATCCCTACGCATTAAGCATGAACCTGCATTTGTTTTCCAGTCCCGGCGAGCGGGACGATATCCGTTACATCATTGAAGCAGCGCGGCCTTATCTCACCGGCAGGCCGGATGCCATGGTGGCGTATCTGCCGATGGCGTCGCTTTATGGGGAAAAGATGCTGGAATTGACGCAAAAATATTTCAAGGGTCTGGCGCAAGTCGAAATGCTCGACACCGAAAGGATGGAACTTCCGGAAATGGAGGCCATCCTGCGCCGGGCACAGGTGGTTTATATTCCCGGCGGCAATACTTTCCTGCTCAACCATCGTTTGCATGTCAGCCGGTTAATGCCCTATCTATCCAAAAAGGTACAAGCGGGGTTGCCGCTGGTCGCTTTCAGTGCCGGGACGGTTCTATGCGGGCCAAACATCCTGACGGCCAACGATCTCAACATGGTTGATACGCCGCATTTCAACGGATTGAACCTGACACCGTTCAACTTTTTTGTCCATTATTATGAAGAAGAACCATATCTGAGCGCCATGTGTGCAGAGTGGCTGGCAGATTACCGAGTTTTTCACGACAATCCCGTGCTTATTCTGGCGGATGGCTCCTATATCAAAGTCGAGGGAAAAAAGAACAAACTTGTATCCGGCGAGGCGTGGATTCTGCGCAAGGGGCAGGAAATGGAAAAGATCAAACCCGGAGCGGTGATATCTGCATATATTGCAAATGCGGAATCGTTGAATCATCCCTTAATTCACAACTGACGTAGTGCGAAGGCGAGGGAGGCGGCCCAGGCCAGCACTTTGAATTCTCCGGACGCCAAGGCCGACTCAATCTCCCCACGCGTTAGCAGAATCAATTCCTGTTCTTCAAGATCATCCGCGTTGCGTTTGGCAATATAGTGTGCGCGGCGCGCGAGGTACAGGTGTCCCATGGCAATCCCACGGTTCGGATCGACACGGTAGGAACCCAGGTGCACCCAGTCCGCAGATTCATAACCCGTTTCTTCCATTAGCTCGCGTTTGGCCGCAGCAGGAGGCGCTTCACCTGCCTCCACAAAGCCTCCCACGATGGCAAGGGTGGTGCCCTCCAAGCCATACTTAACCTGGCGAAAACAGATGAACTGTCCGTCCTCGGTGACCGCCACCACATTGACATAATCCGGCGTAATGATCCAGGGCCAGTCCGAAATGGTGCGCCCATCCGGCAGTTCCACCGTAAGATATTCCACCACGAGCCAGGGGCGTTGTTCAAGGACAGTCCGGCGCGCCTTTGTCTTCCAGGGTTCCATACCTGCCTCCGATAAAGGATTGTATCAAAACAACAGACCGCGTATCGCACGCGGCCTGTTTGATTGCGAAATACCAATAACCGGGTGCTGAACTTAATCCACTTTACCAGTCAAGGTAGCCAGTTTCAACTCGCCAATTGCTTTGGTGATCTGAATATCGCGCGGGCAGGCCATGGTGCAGTTATAAGCGGTGTGGCAGCGCGCCAAGCCGGAGGTTTCGCTGACGATCTTCAAGCGTTCAGAAGCGGCTTCGTCGCGGCTGTCGAAGATGAAGCGGTGCGCGGTGACCAGGGCGGCAGGGCCGAGATAATCATCGCTGCCCCAGAAGGAAGGGCAGGAGGTGGTACAAGCCGCACACAAAATGCACTTCGTGGTCTCATCGAAGCGGGCGCGTTGTTCGGGAGATTGAAGCCGCTCTTTCCCATCGGTGGGCAGTGGAGAATCGTTGATGAAATACGGCAGGACTTTTTTAAAGTTGTCGAAGAACGGTTCCATATCCACAATCAAATCCTTGACGATCTTCAAGCCCAGCAAAGGCTCGACTGTGATCCTGTCGCCGACATCGCGCACCAGCGTTTTGCAGGCCAGCATGTTGCGGCCATTGATGCGTATGGCATCCGAACCGCAGACGCCGTGCGCACACGAACGCCTGAACGAAAGCGTGCCGTCGTGATGCCCCTTGACCAGTTCCAACAGGTCAAGGATGCGCTCAGTCTCTTCGACATCGAGATCGTACGTCTGGTAATGCCCCTTTTTGTCAACTTCGGGATTGTAGCGGAAGACTTTTAAAGTTACCTGCATAGGTTCCTCTGATGCCGGTTTCGATACGCTAACTTCGTTCGCCACTCAACCAGCGGTGGTCGAGTAAGCCGAAGGCTGTATCGAGACCACAGTTAATAAACTCTTTCCTTGGGTTGATACTTCGTGATGACGACCGGCTTGTATCCGATCTCGACCTTGCCGTTCTTCCTCCAGGCCAGGGTATGCTTGAGCCAGTTGACATCATCGCGGTTGGGGAAATCTTCGCGCGAATGCCCGCCGCGCGATTCCGTGCGATTCAGCGCACATTCGGCAATCACACCGGCGATCTCAAGCATGTTGCCCAATTCCCATCCATTGAGCAGTTCGGTGTTGAAGATCCGGCCCGTATCCGTAATACGAACTTGCTTGAAACGTTCCTTCCATTCCGCAATTTTTTCAATCGCGGACTTCATGCCCTTTTCATTGCGATAAATGCCTACATCCTCGAACATGATCTTCTTCATCTCGAGGCTGATATCGAAGGCATTCTCTTTTCCAGACCCATTGCGGAGCCCATCGAACTGGGCGCGCGCCTCGGCGGTGGGATCGTCCGGCAAATTCTGAAAATCGGCGTGCCCGGCGTATTCGGCGGCGCGCAAGCCGGCGTGCTTGCCGAAGACGATGAGATCAAGCAATGAATTTGTGCCGAGCCGGTTGGCCCCATGCACGGAAACACAGGCGCATTCCCCCGCCGCATACAGCCCGGGATAGACCGTGTTCTTATCATCAACCACCACTTCACCGAATTTATTGGTCGGGATGCCGCCCATGGTGTAATGTGCGGTCGGCTGGATCGGCATCATCTGGGTCATGGGGTCAATGCCCAGATAGACACGGTTGAAATCCACGATATCGGGAAGTTTCTTGAGCAGTTCCTCGGCAGTGACCGTGATGGGCGAGCCATCGGGATTCGTGCGGCCATCGGCAACAGCATATTTCATCACCGATTCGGGACGGGCATCGAGATAGACATAATTCTGGCCGTTGACGCCCCGGCCCTCACGGATCTCGGTATAGATGGCGCGGCTAACCACATCGCGTGAAGCGAGGTCTTTTACCCTGGGTGCATACTTCGGCATGAAGCGCTCGCCCTTGCCGTTGATCAATATGCCGCCCTCACCACGCACGCCTTCGGTGATCAAAATGCCCAACTTATAAATGCCGGTCGGGTGAAACTGGAAGAACTCCATATCCTCGAGCGGCAGGCCGCGGCGTAAAAGGATGGCGGCGCCATCACCGGTATAGGCGTAGGCGTTCGACGTCACTTCAAAGATGCGGCCATGCCCGCCGGTGGCAAAGATGACCGCCTTGGCATGGAAGGTGTGCAGTTCGCCGGTCGCCAATTCAACAGCCACCACGCCTGCAGTTTTTCCGTCAACGATAAGAAAGTCAAGGACTTGATATTCATCGAAGAAATTAACCTTGTTCTTCAAGCACTGCTGGTAAAGGGTCTGAAGGATCATGTGACCCGTGCGGTC
>Ga0182027_10003654_pt1 | contig 24211 bp, 19 predicted proteins | sample 712E1DmetaG_FD_121300 | JGI IMG/M metagenome (GOLD analysis project Ga0182027, IMG submission 121300) | Permafrost microbial communities from Stordalen Mire, Sweden - 712E1D metaG (Illumina Assembly) | ecosystem: Environmental > Terrestrial > Soil > Wetlands > Permafrost | place: Sweden... | reverse complement strand
GGCTTGACGAGTTACCAATGCTGATAAACCTTTTCCGGTTCGAACTTAAGATTTTTGGCGTCAGACCGCTCAGCAGACAATATTTTAGCTTATACAGCAAGGAACTTCAGGAAAGAAGGATTAAATACCATCCGGGACTTATCCCTCCATTTTATGTTGACTATCCAAAAACCTTAAAGGAAATCATGGAATCTGAAATCCGATATCTGGATGCATTTGACAGGCACCCTTTTCTAACGGATATCAGATACTTCTTCAAGGCAATTTATAACATCATCTTTAAAAAGTTTAGGAGTAATTAATAAAGTATTTAATTAATCCCCCTTTTCAAATAGGAAAACGATTTAGTTCCTGAAGATAAAACTTTGCTGTTCTTGCTATACTTTCATCCATCGGGGTATAGTCAAAATTCAATTGATTCTTGATTTTATCCCCTGAATAAAACCTGGATGTATGAGAAGTTCTTGCACTCTGTTTTGTGATCTTAGGTGTAGAACCTGTTAAAATAGATTTTATAAATTCAGCTTTCCATGCCAGGGAAGTTTTAAAGGGAGATGCATATCTTGAAGGTGGCGTAACTCCAAGTGAAACCGCTATCTTATTAAAAAAATCCTGTATCGATATATTTTCAGAATTAAGGATGAACCGCTCGCCCGAAATTTCTCCATTCATCAACTGCACCATCGCATCTGTGACATCATTTACATCTACAAATCCAGTAATTCCTTTTGTATAATAGTTTAATCCTTTGTAGATAACATCAAAAAACCTGGAACTGCTGCTTTCCCAATTGCCCGGACCTACAATTACAGAAGGATTAATGATAACAGCGTTTAGTCCTTCTGCAATGCCCCTCCAAACTTCCAGTTCGGCAAGCGTTTTTGTTTGCGTATATATCGATTTCGATTTAACAGGCCAGCCATCGGTCTCCATTAACGTTTTCCCGTTTAAAGACTTGCCAATTGCAGCAATTGAACTTACATGCAATAGTTTATTGACATTTTGTGCAAGGCAAATATTCACAATATTTTGTGTCCCCAATACATTTACTTCAAACATTTTTCTCTTGTCGGTTCCATCAAGGTTAACCTGTGCTGCACAATGATATACCTGCGCAGCATCATGCAGGGCATCGTAGAGTGATGCTTTATCCGTGATGTCGCATCGATACCAATCTATCTTGTCCAATAATCCTTCCGGACTCTGAACATAATGCTTCCAGATGGCAAGAACCTTTTTTGGACTGCTTTCCTCACGAACTATCGCCCTTATTGAATTATTCTCTTTTAAAAGCTTAAGCAATAAATGTGCTCCGACCAGTCCGGTTCCTCCTGTAACAACAATCATACAAATAATTTATGTTTCCAAATATAGTAATTTGCATTTAGGCATGGCTATATATTTTGCAATTGAGAATCAATGTCGTTTAATTAACATATTTACCCCCATCCAACCTTCCCCCAATTGGGGGAAGGCCAAGTCCCTCCCAATTTGGGGAGGGATTTAGGGAGGGGTAAAAACAGGTGGAAAGGCTTAACTAAGTCGCATTGAATTAAGAATATACAATGATGATATGTTAAAATCTCTTTAAGTTCCCTGCTCAGATCCTGATTTTAAAACTTTTCGAATTTCATATTTTTAATAGTAATATGAAGAGAACCGTCACATAAATACAGCTTCACTTCCAGTTAAAATAATAATTCCTTAATTTCGCAAAAAAAAATTATGTTTACCGGTATTATTGAAGAGGCTTCTACTGTTGTAGCCCTCAGGAAAGAAAAGGAAAATCTCCACATCACGATGGAGTGTTCTTTTATTCAGGATCTGAAAATTGATCAGAGTATTTCACACAACGGAGTATGTCTTACCGTGGTTGATAAATCACAAAAAACATACACTGTCACTGCCATAAAAGAAACCCTACTTAAATCAAATCTTGGCAAATTAAAAATTGGTGACAAAGTAAATCTTGAGCGTAGCGCCAAACTGGATGGCCGGCTCGATGGTCACATTGTTCAGGGTCATGTAGACCAGACTGCTGTTTGCACTGAAGTAATTGAGTCAGAAGGCAGCTGGTATTATACTTTTGAATATGCTCCTTTGCAAGATGATTACATCACCGTCGAAAAGGGATCTGTGTCAGTTAATGGCGTAAGTCTTACTGTGATCAATTCAAAAGACAACTCTTTTCAGGTAGCCATAATTCCGTTTACACACGAAATGACAAACTTTCATCAGATAAAATCCGGATCCATAGTAAACATTGAGTTTGATATTATTGGTAAATACATTGCAAAAATAGTGAAACAGCAGTTGGCCAATTAAAGCAATACCATCACAAATAAATATCAATACAGATTGAGCGCTTCGAGACCACTAGTTTAAATTTAACATAAAAATTCAGTAAATGATGCGTATTGCTACTTCACGACAATTATCTGGTTTAATTGCTTTCATAGTTGCACTTTTTGCCCTGGTAATTACCGGCATCTCTTTATATTTCTCCTTTGCAGCTGTCTATTACATAAAATTAATACCGCTGGCAGCGGTGCTTTCCATTTCTGTTTTTATTATTGTATACACCCTGGTAAATAATTTCATCTTCCGAAATATTAAACCTCTTTATAAAATACTGGAATCCGATCACAATACTGAAATAAGTTTTATAAACAGCGCCAAAAAGAAGGATATTATGCGGGATATTCAAAACAATATCCCCATATGGGCTCTAGGTAAAGTAAAGGAAATTGATCAATTGCGGGAGTTGGAAAAATACCGCAGGGAATTTCTCGGGAATGTTTCACACGAATTAAAAACGCCCATTTTTAATATTCAGGGTTACATCCTTACATTATTGGATGGCGGACTAAAAGATAAAACAATTAATAAAAAATACCTGAGAAAAGCCGAAAAGAGCATAAACCGGATGATTTCAATTGTCAATGATCTTGAATCAATATCCCGGCTTGAATCTGGCGAATTAAAGCTCAATATCTCCCGTTTTAATATAATCCGTTTAATTGAAGAGGTTATCGAAGAGCAGGAAACATTTGCAGGTGAAAATAAGGTTAAACTCCTCTTTAAAAAAAATCAGGAAAAAGCCATTTTTGTAGAAGCTGATAAAAAAAGAATTCATGAGGTAATCAATAATCTTGTTACCAATTCTATAAAATATGGTAAAAAAGGAGGTGAATCAGCAATCAATCTGATTAATTTAAAAAGCCACATACTGGTTGAAGTTTCAGACAATGGGATCGGAATCCCTGAAAAAGAACTGCCCCGTATTTTTGAAAGATTTTACCGTACCGACAATGCACGTCTGCACTCAATGCATGGCAGCGGACTTGGTCTGTCGATTGTTAAACACATCCTTGAAGCCCATAATCAAAGCATCAGCGTTCAAAGCAAGAATGATGAAGGAACCACTTTTTCATTTACACTCAATAAGCCCGATCCATTCAACCTATAAAAGATGGTTTCGCTTTTATAAACTATTTGATTGTCATTCTCTTTACTTCCTTCCTATAAAATTGGTTTTTTTATATCATAAGTCTATCTTTGTGCGATTTTTTAATAACTATCTCAAAAAATAGAATTTCTCAATGAGTGCTAAATTTCCCGAATACAAGAAATTTGATTTATCCCAAATCGATAATGAAATACTTGACAAGTGGGGAAAGGAAAATATCTTTCAACTGAGTCTCGATACCAGAAGGAACAATAAACCCTTTGTTTTTTATGAAGGGCCTCCCTCTGCCAATGGTATGCCGGGCATTCACCATGTAATTTCACGTACAATTAAAGATATTATTTGCCGGTACAAAACGCTGAAGGGCTATCTGGTAGAACGCAAAGCAGGTTGGGATACCCATGGCCTTCCGGTTGAACTGGGCGTTGAAAAAAAATTAGGGATTACAAAAGAAGATATCGGCAATAAAATCAGTGTGAAAGAATACAACGACGAGTGTAAGAAAGATGTGATGAAGTATACCCGCGAATGGGAGGACCTTACACTAAAAATGGGGTATTGGGTCGATATGGAACATCCTTATATTACCTACGATAACCGCTATATCGAAACCTTGTGGTACCTTTTAAAAGAACTTTATAAAAAAGGGCTTCTCTATAAAGGCTATACAATCCAACCTTATTCACCTGCAGCAGGTACCGGACTAAGTTCGCACGAATTGAATCAGCCGGGTTGCTACCGTGATGTTAAAGACACTACCTGTGTCGCCCAGTTTAAGATTATCAGAGACCAAAAATCGGATTTCCTTTTCGAAGGTGTTGACGCCGATCTTTTCATACTTGCATGGACAACCACTCCATGGACACTACCTTCAAATACTGCCCTGGCAATGGGTGCCGATATTGAATATGTAAAAGTTAAGACTTACAATCTTTATACAAGGAAAAAAATTTATGTGATCCTGGCAAAAGCTTTGGTAAACAATTTTTTTACCGAAAAAAACTGGCAGTCGAATGAAACTGAATATCTGGAAGGAATAACCGATATTCCGCCTGCAATCATTGAACCTTTTAACAGCAAGGACCCTGATTTAAAAGGTCGTCGTTTTGAGGGAGTTCATTATGAGCAACTCATCCATTGGATAAAACCAAATGGCAAAGCTTTTGAAGTTTTGATTGGTGATTTTGTTACAACTGAAGAAGGAACCGGTATCGTTCATATTGCTCCTACATTTGGGGCTGATGATTACCGGGTAGCAAAACAAAATGATGTAGTTGCAATTTTAATTAAGGATAATTCAGGAAATCTGGCTCCTCTCGTTGATAAAAAAGGACGGTTTTTCCCGATTGAAAATTTGGATCCCTCATTCATAACCGAAAATGTCAATCTGGAAGCTTATAAAGAATTTGCTGGCAGGTATGTCAAGAACGAGTATGATGATACCCTTACAGAAAAGGATTCAACCGCTGACATTGATATTTCAGTGATGCTGAAAAAAGAAAACAAAGCATTTCGAATCGAAAAATACGTTCATAATTACCCGCATTGTTGGAGAACTGATAAGCCCATCCTGTATTATCCGCTTGATTCATGGTTTATTCGTACTACAGCATATAAAGACAATCTGATTGCGTTGAACAATACCATCAACTGGAAACCCGATTCGACTGGTACCGGACGGTTTGGTAAATGGCTGGAAAATCTTGTCGACTGGAACCTTTCCCGATCACGCTTTTGGGGAACTCCTCTTCCGATCTGGATTTCTGAAGATAAATGTGAAGAAAAATGTATCGGTTCAGTTGCTGACCTTAAAGCGGAAATCGATAAGTCGGTTGCCAGTGGTTATATGAAATTGAATCCGCTGAAATCTTTCACTGAAAAAGATTTCTCGGATAAAAACTATGGGCAATTTGATCTTCACCGTCCCTTTGTGGATGAAATAATCCTCGTATCCGATTCTGGTCAAAAAATGTTCCGTGAACCCGACCTCATCGATGTGTGGTTTGATTCCGGTGCTATGCCATACGCTCAGGTGCATTACCCGTTTGCTATAAAAGACGATGCTTTTAAAAATGTTTTCCCTGCAGATTTCATTGCGGAGGGCGTCGATCAGACACGCGGCTGGTTCTTCACCCTGCATGCCATCTCTACAATGCTTTTTGACTCGGTAGCGTTTAAGAATATCATTAGTAATGGCCTTGTTCTGGATAAAAATGGGAATAAAATGTCGAAAAGGCTTGGAAATGCTGCTGATCCTTTTGAAATTATTGATAAATACGGTGCAGACCCCTTACGCTGGTATCTTATTACCAATGCGCAACCATGGGACAACCTTAAATTTGACGCAGATGGTATCGATGAGTCGCGTCGTAAATTTTTCGGTACACTCCAAAATACCTATTCATTTTTTGCACTTTATGCAAATGTAGATCTCTTCAATGGATCGAATGTTGAAGTTCCTGTAGAAGAAAGGCCGGAAGCCGATCGTTGGATTATTTCCCTTCTGAACTCTTTAATTAAGGAGGTTGAGGAAGATTATGAAAATTATGAACCAACAAAGGCAGGAAGGGCAATCCAGGATTTTGTGATTGAAAACCTGAGTAACTGGTATGTACGATTGAACCGGAAAAGATTCTGGGGTGGCGGTTTTACTAAAGACAAACTGGCTGCATACCAGACATTGTCTTCATGTCTTGAAACCGTTGCAATACTTTCGTCTCCTATCGCCCCGTTCTATTCCGAAAAATTATTCTGCGACCTGAACAACGTAACCGGCAAATACCCTGTTAAATCAGTTCATCTTGTTGAATTTCCGAATTACGGGAAAAAATATATTGATAAAGTATTGGAAGAACGAATGGAAATTGCGCAAAAAATTTCCTCGATGGTGCTGGGTTTGCGCCGTAAAGTTAATATCAAGGTTCGTCAGCCTTTAAGCAAACTTATGGTGCCGGTGACAGATTCACATTTTGAAGAACAGGTAAAGAAAATAGAACCTATAATACTTGCAGAAGTTAATGTTAAGAACATCGAATATTTGAAGGATTCAGATGGCATCCTTGTGAAAAGAATAAAACCAAATTTTAAAACATTGGGACCGCGCTATGGAAAATTAATGAAACAGATATCGGAATTTGTTTCACATTTCACACAGACTGAAATAGCCGCATTAGAAACCTCAGGAAAATATTCATTCACAATCGCTGATCAACAGATAAGCCTCAATCTGGAAGATGTGGAAATTATTTCAGAAGATATTCCGGGTTGGCTTGTAGCAAATGAAGGAAGGCTGACTGTCGCATTGGATATTATCATTTCGGATGAACTCCGTCAGGAGGGTATTGCAAGGGAATTCATCAATCGTATTCAGAATTTAAGAAAAGAAAGCGGTTTTGAAGTAACCGATAAGATTAATATTCGTATATTGAGCAATTCAGCTATTGATGACGCCGTTAATAAATTCAAAGATTATATCGGTTCACAAACACTGTCAGGTTCTATAAAATTAGTGTCCGAACTTCACGCAGAAACGGCCACTGAAGTATCTCTCGACGATACTATTAAAACTTTAATACAAATTGATAAGATTTGATTATTTAAGTTTCTTGTATTGATATTTTTTTATATTTTTAATTGACTAATACTAATGAATATGTCAGAAAAGACAAGATATTTAGACGAAGAGCTGGAAGAATTCAGACACATAATTCTGGATAAACTCGATATGGCTAAAAAAGACTACGAGCTGTTAAAAAGTGCAATAACACAGAGCGAAAGTAACGATACACAAGATACATCCCCTACTTTTAAAGTTCTTGAAGAAGGGGCTGCCACTCTTTCAAAAGAAGAATCTGGAAAACTTGCCCAAAGGCAACAAAAATTTATCCAGCATTTACAAGCTGCACTGGTCCGTATTGAGAATAAAACCTATGGCATCTGCCGTGAGACAGGCGTATTAATTTCAAAGGAAAGATTACGCGCTGTGCCTCATGCAACATTGTCAATTGATGCAAAGCAGAAACAAAAATAATTCCGCAGTTTCTTAAGATTATACGATAATTGGGATTTGCTCTCATCTCCTTTTATTAACAACATTGTAGAAGTTTTAATTCCGTATTTAATAATGTCACTTTCAAAAAAGGCTCTGTTAGTAATTATCCTCATACTTATTACCGACCAGATTGTAAAAATTATCGTCAAAACCCACATGAACCTGGGGGGATCCGTTCCTGTATTTGATAGCTGGTTCTTCATCCGGTTTATAGAAAACCCGGGGATGGCATTTGGTATTGATATTCCAGGTAAACTTGGTAAACCAATCTTAAGTATCTTCCGGATTTTTGCCGTTGGTCTTATCGGCTGGTATCTTTTGACATTAGTTCGTAAAAATGCACCCACTGGATTTGTTCTATGCATAGCTATGATTTTCGCCGGCGCTATTGGTAATATTATCGATAGTATGTTTTATGGATTGATCTTTTCAGAAAGCACCTACTTTGAAGCTGCAAAATTTCTTCCAAAGGGTGGCGGTTATGCATCATTCCTCCATGGTCACGTTGTAGATATGCTTTATTTCCCGGTTATAGAACGCAATTATCCAGACTGGTTCCCGATATGGGGCGGTCAGAGATTTGTATTCTTCCGTCCTATTTTTAATATCGCCGATTCGGCAATCTCAATTGGTGTGATGGCTATTTTATTATTTCACAGGAAATACCTGAAAGAAATTAATTAGTCATACGAATTTCATACCATCCTAAAATCCTAATTGATACAATCTCAATATTTTCTGTCAAAGAAATTCGATAGTAAATAAAGAAATTCACTCATATTTCGATGATTGTATTATTTTTGTCACTCGAATGATTTATTAATATCATAAATATTGTTGCATGACCGAAGTAGTAATTGGGATTGATGTAGGGGGAACTTTTACAAAATATGGAATTGTTGATAAAAACGGAGTTTGTTTACGAGAAAAATTTACAAATACCGAGAAGTTTACCGATTTTGATTTATACCTCAAAAATCTTCAATCTGAAATTGACAAAACAATCCAGACATTAGGGGCAGACATTGAGGTCAAAGGAATTGGAATTGGAGCTCCGAATGGTAACTACTATAAGGGAACTATTGAAAATGCCCCTAATCTTAACTGGAAGGGGAAAATCAACTTTGTTGAAAAGCTTAAAAAGTTCTATCCCAATATCCCCATTGTTCTTACAAATGATGCCAATGCGGCCGCCATCGGTGAGATGCTTTATGGCGGCGCCAAAAATATGAAAAATTTTATAGTCATCACTCTTGGTACTGGTCTTGGCAGTGGTATAGTGGTCGATGGTAATCTTGTTTATGGTCAGGATGGATTTGCCGGCGAACTTGGGCACTTTAATGTAAGGGATCATGGACGCGAATGCGGCTGCGGGAAAAAAGGATGCCTGGAAGCATATGTTTCAGCGACCGGAATTAAACGTACCGTTTTTAAATTAATGTCTGAAACCATTGTCGAAAGTGAATTGAGAAATATAAGTTATAATGATCTGACTTCGCAAAGAATATCAGAGAGTGCTCTGAATGGCGATAAACTTGCCCTTCAGGCTTTTGAAATTACCGGACATACCCTGGGTATTAAGCTTGCTGACGCTGTTGCATGCACGAGTCCGGAAGCTATTTTTCTTTTGGGTGGTCTGGCTAAGGCTGGCCCTTTACTTCTTGAACCCGCAAGACGTCACATGGAAGAAAATCTTTTCCCGATTTATAAGGGGAAAGTCAAATTATTGCTCTCTGGATTGACTGATACCAATGCAGCTGTATTGGGAGCTTCAGCTTTAGTCTGGAAAGAATTGCAAAATTGATAAATTTTAACTTACTTTTAGCCTGTCTTCCAATTTAGGTTGACAGGTTTTTTTATTTTGCTATGGACAACATCCTTAAAGGTAAACGTATTCTGGTAGTTGAGGATGAAGAAAGCAACTGGTTTCTCATCCGGGATATTTTAGAATGCTTTCAGATTCTTACAACATGGGCAGAGGTTGGTCAAAAAGCGATCGACATGATCAGGGACGGTGAGTATTTTGACGCTGTTTTGATGGATATTCATCTTCCTGCAATGGACGGAATGGAAGTAACACGACAGATCAGATCTATCAGGCATGATCTTCCAATAATTGCCCAAACTGCCTTTACTTTAAATTCCGAAATCGAAAAATGCTACAAAGCGGGATGTATTGCTCATGTTTGTAAGCCATTCACAATAAACGACCTTACTTCTGTATTAACTAAAGTATTTAGCGAAGATTAAGGCATTGTCCCCTTTGGAAAAGGTGATTGAAAAATACCTGGGCAATTATAAGCTTACCTCCTTAATCGCCTCGTTCAGGAATTGGTTCAATCGGAATATCCTTTTAAAATCCTCTTTTAATTCCTTTGAAATGGAATCCGTCATCATTTCCTTGTCTGTTTTGGATTCAACTACAATGTAGTTTTTATATTTCAACAATTCCATATCCGGAAAATCTTTCGGAAATCCCTTCGGAGCTGTTTTTAATTTCTCGCTACTGAAATCACCAAAATGTTTTACAAAATCACGTTCTGATATTATTTCATTGAATTCTTCTATATGATGAAATATTTCATTTCTCACTGCCTTTAATACCGGAGCAGGAGGCATATAGATTCCTCCTGCAATCATGGATTCATTCGGCTCTATGTGTAAATAATATCCGGCATAAAATGATTTCTTCCCGCCTTTCGATAAATAGGCCCCGAAGTTATTTTTGTAAGGCGATTTATCGTTTGTAAACCGGATATCCCGAAAAATACGAAAAATGCAATCCTTAGGAATAAGTCCGGAAATATCCTTGTCAAAAGAACTTATCTCATGAATCAATAATTCTGTAATTCCCTCAAACTCCTGTTTTGCATCATTATACAAGTCTTTATGACTATGAAACCATTCCCGGTTATTATTTTTTTGCAACAACCGGAGAAATGAAAAAGATTTTTCAAACATTGCATTAAATTATTGAAGGTTGAATGTAAAATTAGTTTATTTGTTCTTTGGTAGCGTGAACAATTTATATCGATCGGAATTCATTGTCTGTAAATCTTATGAAAAAAGTAGCCATAATAGTAGCAGGAGGCAGCGGTAAAAGGATGAATTCCACATTGCCAAAGCAATTTATGCTATTGAAAAACAAACCAATATTAATGTATTCTATTGAACGGTTTTATCAATATGACCCGCTAATAGAAATCCGCGTGATCCTGGCTCCATCAGAATTTATAACCTGGGAAAAATTATGTGAAAAATATCACTTTAAAATTAAGCATACCCTGTTCGAAGGTGGAGAACACCGTTTTGATTCGGTGAAAAACGGGTTGAAAGATTTGCTCAATCCTGCTCTTGTTGCAATTCACGATGGAGTGCGACCCCTTGTAAGTTTAAAAACCATAGCAAATTGTTTTGATCTGGCCGAAAAAAATGGCGTTGCTATTCCTGTATTGGAGCTGAAAGAGTCTATACGGCGTTTAACGGTTGACAGTTCTGAATGTGAAGAAAGACAATTCTTTCGAACTGTCCAGACACCGCAGGTTTTTTATTCTGAAATAATTTTAAAAGCCTATGAGGCATCATACAAAGATTCATTTACAGACGATGCAAGTGTTGTCGAAAATTATGGCCAGAAAATTTTTTTAACGAACGGAAATGAAGAAAATATAAAAATAACGACACATGTGGATTTGTTAATTGCACATATCCTGATTGATAATTTATACGATATTTAATAATTAATATAATTATTTATACTCCTCTATTGTCCCGCTCCCCTTATCATCTGGCACCTTTAGTCAAAGTATGTGTAGAAATCGTTGTGATTGGGTTCTTAAATCTTATCCCAACTGGTACTGTCCTTTGTATCCTTAAGATTAATTCCCAGGCTGACCAAAGCATTCCGAATATTATCGGATGTTGTAAAGTCTTTATTTTTTCTTGCTTCAAGCCTTAAATTGATAATTAAATCGATTAGTTCTTCCTCTATACCTCCTCCAACATTGCCTTGCCATCCCAAATCGATCCCCAATATTTCGGATGCAATTAAATAAAATTGTCCTTTAAACTTTTGAAGATCCGATACACTTATAAAATTCGATACATTTTCTTTCAGAAGATTTACCAATCGGGCCGCTTCAAATAATTGTGCAATAGCAACCGGCGTATTTAAATCGTCGTTCAATGCATCCAGACATTTCTCAAACCATTGTAAAAAATCTTCTGATGAATCTTCATGGGTCTTAATTTCCTGCAATAATTCCCAGGCTTTCGTCAATCGTTTCAATCCCCTTTCAGAAGCCTGCAATGCTTCGTTCGAAAAATCAACAGTACTCCCGTAATGCGCCTGCAATATAAAAAATCGAATTACCATCGGAGGATAGGCTTGTTCCAATAATTCGTGCTTACCCGAGAACAATTCATACAGTGTTATAAAATTATTGAGTGATTTCCCCATCTTCTGACCATTGATGGTAATCATGTTGTTGTGCATCCAATATTTTACATGACTGACTCCGTTGGCTGATACCGATTGAGCAATTTCACATTCATGATGAGGGAACAATAAATCCATTCCTCCTCCATGAATATCGAAAGTTTCGCCAAGATATTTCGTCCCCATGGCCGAACATTCCAGATGCCATCCCGGGAAGCCCTCACTCCATTCCGAAGGCCAATGCATGATGTGGTCCGGTGAAGCTTTTTTCCAAAGTGCAAAATCAAAAGGATTGTGTTTCTCATCCTGCCCTTCGAGTTTTCGCGTGTTTGAGAGCAAGTCATCTATCTTTCGCCCGCTTAATATACCATAATGATGCTGATTACTGTATTTTTCGACATCAAAGTATACGGAGCCATTTACCAAATATGCATACCCATTCTTTAATATTTTACGGATCATTTGCTGTTGTTCAATGATATGACCCGAAGCCTGAGGCTCAATACTCGGTGGCAGCACATTCAGCTGACGCATGTTTTCATGATAATTGTTGAGATATCGCTGCACAATTTCCATGGGTTCTATGTGTTCAAGCCGTGCTTTGCGTTCCACCTTATCTTCTCCATCGTCTGAATCATTTTCTAAATGGCCTACATCTGTTACATTACGAACATATCGTACTTTATAACCAAGAAACATGAGATATCGATAGAGTACATCAAACGTAATTGCCGGTCGGGCATGCCCTAAATGTGCATCGCCATATACCGTAGGACCGCAAACATATATGCCAACGTAAGGAGAATTTATAGGAACAAAGAGTTCTTTTTTGCGAGTTAACGAATTATAGATTTTAAGCTTGTGTTCCATCATGAACAAAATGTAAATATTCTATTGGGGTTAAAGTTATAAATTCTTCGATGAAAACCGCTTGTGAGTGCCAATTACCCGAATTGCCTCTTCGTACCCCAAATTAAATATTTCATGCGCCTTTTTCATATCCAAAAATCCGATATCGGCAAGTTTTGGTGGTTCGATGAACAAATCAACCTCTGCTTTTTTGTAAATAATTTCAGAATTAAGCGCCAAATGAAAGGCCCGTTCTGCTATTTGAAAAAGCCCCTTTATATTTTCCTGCCGGCCCACCGGATTTACATGAACTGCTATACATCGCCTGCATTTCTTACGAATTGGAGCAATGGGCAGGTTATCCATTACACCTCCGTCGATATATGGAATTTTATCTATCTCAGCAACCTGAAAAAGAAGAGGGACACAGGACGATGCAAGCAATGCATCTACCAAATTGCCTTCCGACCGATATTCAATTTTACCTTCGCAAAAATTTGTAACAGCAATAAACACAGGAATTTTTAAATCTTCAATGTTTTTGGCCTTAAGGTTGTCCTTCAATAATTTCTTAATTCCATCAACCTTTAAAAATCCCATCCTTGGAACAGTAAAGTGGATTAATTCAAATATTTTTTTTGAACTGAATAATTCCAGAATTTCTTCAGGGACATAACCATCGGCATAAAATGCGGCCGCCAACGCTCCGGCGCTGGCCGCTGAAATGATATCTATTTTAATCCTTTTTTCATCCAGGGCTTTCATGACCCCAAGATGGGCAAGACCTCTCGCTCCGCCTCCGCTGAGTACCAGACCAATTTTATATTTTTTAAACAGACCTGCCATAAACTATATTAAATAGTATAAGAAAAACTAATTTTAAATATACTTGTTTAATTATTAAAAACCTCAAGAAATATGAATACCCGTATTGCTTTTTTTGATACTAAACCTTATGACAAAGAATCTTTTGAAGAAATCAATAAGAAATACAATTATGAATTTAAATATTTCAAATTTCATTTAACACCGGACAATGCAGTATTGGCTCAGAATTTCGATGTTATTGTTGTTTTTGTGAATGATGTTATCAATGCAGAAACTATTGAAAAACTGGTTTCATACGGTGTGAAACTTATCGCATTGCGATGCTCGGGTTTTAATAATGTTGATTTAAAAGCGGCAAAAGACAAAATAAAAATATTACATGTCCCTGCCTATTCCCCGAATGCAATTGCTGAACATACTGTTGCATTGATGATGACTCTTAACCGTAAGATCCACCGTGCCTATTTTCGTACCCGAGATGCAGATTTCTCGCTGCACGGGTTACTGGGTTTTGATATGTATAAGAAAAATGCAGGTGTAATTGGGACTGGCAGGATTGGCAGGGTCCTTATAAAGATCCTTAAAGGTTTTGATATGAACGTTTTTGCCTATGATCCCTATCCCGATTGTAATTTTTCAAATGAAGCCGGCTTCCAGTATGTTGATCTCGATACGCTTTTTTCCCAGTCGGATATCATATCATTGAATTGTCCTCTTACCAGCGAAACCGAATATATTATTAATAAGAATACAATTTCCAAAATGAAAAATGGGGTAATGCTCATCAATACAGGAAGAGGAAAACTAATCCGGACATCCGACCTGATACAGGGTTTGAAGTCCGGAAGGATTGGAGCAGCCGGTCTGGATGTTTATGAAGAAGAAAGCGGCTACTTTTTTGAAGATCTTTCCGACAGGGTTCTGACAGATGATATACTTGCAAGGCTTCTTACTTTCAATAATGTAATTATAACTTCCCACCAGGGATTTTTTACAGCAGAAGCCATGAAAAATATTGCCCTTACGACAATGCAAAATATAAGTAATTTTATTGAATGTAGTGAATTGGTAAATGAGGTGAAAGCTTAGTAACAGCCCCCATCAAAAATTCAAATAATGATCCTCTCACCTAATTTTTTGGAAAGCCTCATTTTCAATTCATTCAATACAATCATTTTTTGCTGAAGAAGAAGGATGCTTTCCATGTCTTCTTTTTGTTGAGCTTTGCTAATTTCTTCCTGCGTTTCCTTAATCAACTCAAGAACCTTCTTACTCTTAAACGCCATAACCTGTTCCGGAACAATCAGTTTTAAAATCATATCTTCCGTTTGCGGCAAAACTTCGTTCTTCTTCCAAATAACGCTTAGTTTGTAATTGCTGGTAAGTAACCCGGCAACAACACTGCAAATTTCATTATTAGAGTGCCTTGTAAATTGTTGTTCATCAAACCTCTCTCCGCTTCCATAAATTACCTGCATTTCATTAAAAATCAGGCGGTAGACCGGATGGGAAAACTCTAATTCATCATTATTTATCTCATTGATAACATAGGAAAGGACCGTTGGGTTATTTGTTTCGCCAAAAAAGAGTTCCTGGTTCGCATATTGTAACAGGAGTCTTATAAGATCTTTTTCATGTGGATATTCATGACTGAGATGAATTTCCTGTTTTTGCTGAACATTGATTGGTGGCCGATAATCGGGTATATAGTCCGTTTTTTTTGAATCTTCGAAAGATTTATTTCGTCTGATTTTAAACGTCTCATTGTACAAAATTCCTTCATCAATATCCAATATCCTGCTGCATTCCCTGATATATACAGAGCGCTCGATATTATCAGGGATTAACGCGATAGTCCTGACAATATCATTAATGAGGCTGGCTTTTTTAACAGGATCATTTGCAGCATCCCGAAGTAATAGCCGGGTTTTAAATTTAATAAAATCGCTTTCATTTTGCTGAATGAACTCGAGAAGTTCACTGTTGCTGTGTGTTCGCGAAAAAGAATCGGGGTCTTCATGTTCCGGCAAAAGAAGAACCTTTACATTTAAACCTTCTTCAAGAATAATATCAATTCCGCGGATCGACGCTTTAATACCGGCAGCATCGCCATCATAAAGAACCGTGACATTTTTTGTGAAACGCTTGATAAGTCTTACCTGTTCCAGGGTAAGGGATGTCCCGGATGAAGATACTACGTTGGATATACCTGCCTGGTGAAGGCTTATGACGTCTGTATATCCCTCCACCAAAAAACATTTGTCGTTTTTAATTATTTCATTCTTGGCAAAGAACAGCCCGTATAAAATATTGCTTTTGTGATAAATTTCCGATTCGGGCGAATTGAGATATTTGGCCGATTTTTCATCCTTTTTAAGAATACGCCCTCCAAACCCCAGAATTTGTCCTGAAATACTGTGAATCGGGAAAATAACCCTTCCGGCAAAGCGGTCAAACTGGTAGTTATTCTTATCGATAGTTAAGCCTGTCTTTGTCAGGTATTCAAGTTTATATCCTTTTTCGATTGCCAATTTAGTAAAGGCATCGTGCTGTTCGAATGAGTATCCAAGTTGAAATTGCTCAATGATATTTTCGCGAAAACCACGTTCTTTAAAATAACTCATTCCTATGGCTTTCCCTTCTTCCCTTTTCCATAGCCATTCACTGAATTGTTTGGCAGCAAATTCACTCAGTGCAATAAGACTTTCACGTTCATTCTTATTGCGAACCTCTTCTGCAGTGACCTCCTTTTCTTCAATTTCAATGTTGTATTTTTTTGCCAGGTAACGCAGAGCTTCAGGATACGACAATTTTTCATGTTCCATCAGGAAACTAACAACGTTACCACCGATTCCCGAACTAAAACATTTAAATATCCCTTTTGCCGGACTTACAAAAAATGAAGGTGTTTTTTCATTGGTAAAAGGACTCAGTCCTTTGAAATTGGTTCCCGCCTTTTTCAGTTTCACAAAATCACCGATCACTTCGGCAATATCGGAAGCAGCAAATATTCTATCTATCGTAGGCTGGTCGATCATATTGTTGAATGAAAAAGGATTTTTGCAGAACGTAAAAATACTATTTTTTGATAAGACTAAAGGTAAAGACGTGAAGTAGTCGGCGCTTTTATTTATTTTTGTTCAAGGCTGTAGATTTCATTCAATGAAAAAACTGGTTGTTCTCACAGGATCAGGCATAAGTGCTGAAAGCGGGCTTAAAACTTTCCGTGATGCAGGCGGTTTATGGGAAAATTATGATGTAATGAAAGTGGCCAGCATTGAAGGCTGGTATGAAGATCCGGAATTGATGCTTCGCTTTTACAATGAAAGACGTGCCCAGCTTAAGGATGCAAAACCTAATCCAGGACATATAGGACTTGCCGGGCTGGAAGAATATTTTGAGGTTCAAATTATTACCCAGAATGTTGACAATCTTCATGAAAGAGCCGGAAGCAAAAATGTTTTGCACCTTCACGGCGAACTCACCAAGATTAGAAGTACAGGAGATGAGACATTGATTTATGAAATTGGTTATAAGCCTGTTTCGATAGGAGATAAATGCGAAAAAGGTTATCAGCTCAGGCCTCATATAGTTTGGTTTGGCGAGGCTGTTCCGGCTATAGTTCAGGCTGCAAATATTACAAGCCATGCAGACATTTTTGCTGTAATTGGTACTTCACTGGCGGTATATCCGGCTGCAGGACTTATTGATTACGTTCCGAGTGAAACACCAATTTTTCTTATCGACCCAAATGAAGTCAATTCCCCTTTATACCGTAAAGTGGTATTTATAAAAGAAAAAGCGGGAAAAGGAGTAGAAATATTAAAGAACAAAATACTAAACCTAAAATGAAATGAGGAAATGCCTTGTATTTTTATTTATTTGCCTGCCATTTATTTGTTCTGCCCAGCGATTTAAAGGAGGTCTTGTATTAGGATTGAATGCCAGTCAGATCGATGGTGACAACATGAAAGGATATGATAAGGCAGGATTGGTGGCTGGCACCTATGTTTATACCAGGCTGGCTAAGCATTGGAATATTCAGATGGAACTACGTTATTCCGGAAAAGGATCTTCAAGTCCGAAAAATGCAACTACTTTTGAGAGAAACCGGTTGAATTATATCGAACTACCATTATTGGTACAGTATGAATTAATTAAAAATATCGATTTGCAATGCGGCCTTTCGGCGGGATATCTTTTCCATGCTACCCACAATATTGATGACGGAAGCGGCTATAATGACTTTAAAGAATCCTTTAACAAGATTGAATTGGCTGGATTTGGAGGAGTTAACCTGACTTCTTTAGATCCTATCCTATTCAACATTCGATTTTCTTATTCTATATTCCCTGTTTTTATGCCTCCTGACGCATCCTACGCCACATTAGGCGCTCATCCATGGTATAATAATATCATTACTTTAGCTGTCTATTATCGGATCGGAGCAAAAAAAGACCTTTAGCGAAAAAATACATTGGCCCAGAATATTGCAGCCAGAACCCCCGCAAGGTCAGCAAGTAAGCCACAAGTAATTGTGTATCGCGTTTTTATTATGCCAACTGCTCCATAATAAACAGCCACAACATAAAATGTTGTTTCTGTTGAACCTTGAAATATACATGACAGATGGCCAATAAAAGAATCAGGGCCATAAGTCTTCATTGCTTCAACCATCATTCCGCGTGCGCCGCTCCCGCTCAATGGTTTCATAAGCGCAACAGGCAGAGCCGGCACGAAAGAAGTATCAAAGCCAATCTTTCCTAATAGATAGGATATACCATTGATTAAATAATCCATGGCCCCGGATGCCCTGAAAATTCCAATTGCCACCAGCATGGCAACCAGATAGGGGATAATTTTAACGGCTACGCCAAACCCTTCTTTTGCTCCCTCAATAAAAGAATCGTAAAGATTAATCCTTTCGCGAATCCCAGAAAACATGAAAAACATGATGAAACCAAAGAGCACTATATTTCCACTGAGTACTGAAAATACACTTAAGTGATCCTGCGCAAGACTTTGCATGAAGTAACAAAGCAAAGTGATGATTATACTAATAGATCCAAGATAAAGAAGTACAACCCCATTTAATAAATTAATCTTTTGCACAATGGATACTGCAATAAGTCCGGTAAGGGAAGCACAAAAAGTAGATAACAACAACGGGAGAAAAACATCAGCCGGATTTGCAGAGCCGGATGCAGCTCGCAATGCAATAATGCTGATTGGAATTATTGTAAGTCCGGAGGTATTTAATACTAAAAATAATATCTGGGCATTGGAGGCGGTATCTTTTTTTGGATTGAGTTCCTGGAGCTCATGCATTGCTTTTATTCCAAAAGGAGTTGCAGCATTATCCAGACCCAGCATATTGGCACAGAAATTCATTAAAATTGACCCCATTGCAGGATGATTCTTGGGAATTTCAGGGAAAATTCTTCTGAAAAAGGGGGATACCATGCGTGAAAGGATATTTACTGCACCACCTTTTTCGCCGATTTTCATAATTCCCAGCCACAGGGTCATGATCCCAATCAGGTATATTGCAATTTCTATGCTGGTCTTAGCCATAGAAAATGTCGAATTGACCATTGAGACAAATACATCCCTGTCGGCTACGTTAAAGTTTGCCCAAAGTGTAATATCAAACCCATGCTGCAACAAATATCCGATTGTACGGACCAATGCGACAATCAAACCCACCAGAAAAAAACCTATCCAGATATAGTTGAGGACCATAACTACTTTTTAGACATGATGAATTTCATAAAAAATAATGGATTTTTGGAATATTAAAAGTAGTCAGAATTTAGAATCAAGCAGTTAGTGTAAAAGTTAAAGTGCACAATTACTTTCTAAATGTAATAATCCATCCCCGACGACCTTATTATTCTGTTCAACTGATCGGCTGTTCACTCTTCACTGTTGACTGTTCACTGTTAACTGATTTCCTGCTCCTCCTTAACAAAGGCAAAATCCAGTTGTTTCTTTGGCAGATTTGCTCTCAGGACTTCAATTTTTACAGCATCCCCCAGCTGATAAATTTTACCTGTACGACGGCCCTTCAGGCAGTAATTATCTTCGTCATATTCGTAAAAATCATCCAGCAAATCACGCATGGTTACCATTCCTTCACATTTATTCTCTATAATTTCAACAAAAATCCCAAATTCAGCGACTCCTGAAATGATGCCGTCAAATTGCTTGCCTACCTTATCCTTCATAAATTCGACCTGCTTGTATTTAATCGATGCACGTTCAGCCTCTACCGCTTTTTGTTCCATTTCGGAAGCATGCTTACAACGTTCTTCGTACTTTTCTTTGTTTTTGGATTTCTCACCTGCGAGATAATCTGCAAGCATCCTGTGAACCATCATATCCGGAAAACGTCGGATTGGTGAAGTAAAATGTGTATAGTACCGGAATGCCAATCCATAATGTCCAATGTTATTGGTAGAATAAACTGCTTTAGCCATTGACCTTACTGCAAGGGTTTCTATAAGGTTTTGTTCCGGTTTTCCTCTGGCATCTTCCAGTACTTTATTAAGTGTTTGTGAAATTTTCTTCTCCGAGTTAAAACTAATGTTGTAACCAAACTTTGTAGCAAAGCCGGCAAATTTTTGAAGTTTATCCTGATTCGGTTTATCGTGGATCCTGTAAACAAAAGTCTTGCGCTCTTTTTTATCTTTTACGTCTCCAATAAATTCAGCTACCTTTTTATTGGCCAGTAGCATAAACTCCTCAATAAGTTCGTTTGATAGACCATGTACCATTAATTTGATGCCAATGGGTTTGCCGGAGGCATCGATGTCAAATTTTACTTCTTCCCTCTCGAATGAAACAGACCCGTTTTTATATCTTTCTTTCCTGAGTTTCTGCGCTAATTCATTCAGTTTTAGTAATTCCCGGACACAATCACCTTCCCCCGTATCAATCACTTTTTGTGCTTCCTGATAAGAAAACCTCCGGTCTGAATTTATAATTGTCTTTCCGAACCATTCATCGAAAACTTCTGCATCGTCCGAAAGTTCAAATACTGCAGAAAAACATAATTTCTCTTCATTAGCGCGCAATGAACAAATATTATTTGACAATCTTTCCGGCAGCATTGGTACGACCCTGTCTACAAGGTAAACAGAAGTGCCACGATCATATGCTTCCTCATCAAGAATACTTTTAGGCTTTACATAATGAGTTACATCGGCGATATGCACGCCAACCTGCCAATGTCCGTTCGTTAATTTATTGAAGGATAAAGCATCATCAAAATCCTTGGCATCTTCGGGATCGATCGTAAAAGTGGTAATATCCCTGAAATCACGCCTTTCTTTATAATCCTGTTCTGTAATTTTATCGCTTACCCGTTCGGCATCCCGCTCGACCTCAGTGGTAAATTTATAGGGCAGACCGTATTCAGCTAATATAGCATGCATTTCGGTCTCATGTTCGCCAGGAAAACCTAGCACTTCAAGTACTTCACCAAAAGGATTTTTGGCTTTTTCAGGCCATTCGGTTATTTTAACTATTACTTTTTGTCCATTTTGCGCTTTGTTCAGTTTATCCAACGGCACAAAAATATCATACGGCATTTGTCTGCTATCAGCAATACAAAATGAGTATCTCTCTAATAACTCAATAGTACCGACGAAGGTGTCACGGGTACGTTCGAGAATTTGTACTACTTCTCCTTCCGGGTTAAGCTTTTTCTTACGTGCATATAAATAGACTTTGACAGTATCGCCATTTAGCGCATGGTGAAGGTTCTTCTGCGAAATAAAAATATCTTCCTCTATAGCATCCGTAATTAAAAAGCCATAGCCGGCATTGGTAATATCAACTTTGCCTGTAATATAACCTCCGGCAGATTTTAGCTTGTACTTTCCGGTATAAATTTCTTCAAGATGCCCTTCATTTTTTAATTCGGATAAGACCTTGTTAATTAACTTCTTTTCTTCTGAAGATTTAATTAATAATAGTCCTGCAATTTGTTTGTAGTTAAAAGTTCGGACAGGATCATTTGAAAAAATACCCAATATACTGTTTGTTAAATCCTTTTTGTTAATACTTCCCGAACCTGACTTTTTCTTTTTTTTACCCATTGGTGTTAATTTATTTCTATTGCAAAGTAAACATATTCCAAGAGTTCGCAATACAACTGTCTAATTTAGTGATTCTGCGGAATAAATAGAATTATTCTAAATAAATAAAGGGGTATTAGTCTGATAATCAGTTTACATACACTTATATACCAACAATCATCCTTTCAATATTATAAAAATGTTACACATTTATTGTTAATTTTGCACCGGTTGAGATATGAAAATAAAAATTCAATCTATATTGGCCCTCATCATCATTTCGATTATTCTCCAAAGGGCTTCCTCATTACCTGTAGCATATTCAGTAATTCATAAACCGAATGGATATAAATGGAAGACTGTTTAAGAAGTTCTTAGAACGACAGGATGCTCTAAAAAAGCATCAGGTCGAGATAGCCACTGAGAAACAATATCCTAAGGGTAAACTCACTGCTATGCAGAGAATTGAGTTACTTATCGATAAAAATAGTTTCAATGAAATAGATGCATTTTCAAAACCTGCGCTTACTGATTCAACATTTGGCAAAGTTATAGATGCATTTGGTGACGGTGTTATCATTGGATATGGTACCGTAAGCGGACGTACTGTATTTGTTTATTCACAGGATTTTACTGTGATGGGAGGCTCTCTGGGTTCTGTTCATGCGGCCAAAATTGCTAAAATTCAGGAAATGGCCCTTAAAATGGGTACGCCTATCATCGGAATTATCGATTCGGGAGGTGCCCGGATCCAGGAAGGTGTTTCAAGTCTGGCTGGCTATGCTGCTATTTTCAGACGAAATGTGCAATCATCAGGAGTCATTCCCCAGATTTCAGTTATAATGGGTCCGGCAGCTGGCGGTGCAGTATATTCCCCGGCTATTACAGATTTTATATTTATGACAAACAATACAAGTTATATGTTTGTTACAGGACCAAACGTTGTAAAAGAAGTACTGAATGAGGATGTTACTATTGATGAATTGGGAGGGGCCCTTATTCATACCAGAAAAAGCGGCGTAGCTCAATTTGTTTATGAAGATGAAGAGAATACTTTTCTGGGCGTCAAAAAACTTCTTTCATATTTGCCTTCGAACAATATGGAGAATCCACCTGTTATGGAAAGTTGTGACAAAAATATTGAAATTGAACCCAAACTTAGGGATATTGTACCCGACGATACAAATAAGCCTTACGACGTAAAGGAAGTAATTAAACTGATTGTTGATAAGGAAAGTTTCTTTGAGATAAACGAAAATTATGCCCAGAATGTAGTCGTCGGTTTTGGCCGTCTGTTAGGCCAGCCACTGGGAATTCTGGCCAATCAACCCAAGGTGTTGGCAGGGACTCTTGATATTAATTCATCCATAAAAGGAGCACGCTTTATCCGATTTTGTGATTGTTTTAATATCCCTATTCTGACACTTGAAGACGTTCCCGGGTTTCTTCCCGGCATTGACCAGGAACACAACGGGATTATCAGGCATGGGGCCAAATTATTATATGCTTATGCAGATTCTACAGTGCCGAAGATTACCATTATATTGCGTAAATCATATGGTGGTGCCTATTGTGTAATGAATAGCAAAAACCTCGGGGGCGATTTTAATTTTGCATGGCCAACCGCTGAAATAGCAGTTATGGGTCCTGAAGGTGCTGTTTCAATATTGTACAGGAAGGAAATCCTTGAATCAGAGGATCCTGCAAAACTTAAAAAAGAACTTGCACTTCGTTACCGTGATGAGATTGCAAATCCTTATGTCGCTGATGAAAAAGGATATATAGATGAAGTTATCGATCCGGCCGAAACACGTAAAAAACTTGTTATTGCTTTTGAGTCCCTAACAAATAAACATGTGAGCGTTCCATCAAGAAAACATGGCAACATTCCACTCTAAATTTGATACAAATGAAGAAGAAACATACTGAAATCTATAAAATATTTTCTGTTTATCAACCTAACAACCAAATCATCCTATTTTTTATACTATGAAGATAGAAAGTCTCTTGATCGCAAACAGAGGAGAAATTGCCATTAGAATTTGTCGTACAGCCAAAACCATGGGTATCAAAACCTATGGAATTAAGACTTCAAAAGAACCCAATGCTTTTTATTTGACCCACTTAGATGAGATCATTGATTTTTCCGATAATCTTGAAGATATTCCCGAATTTCTCGATATTGAAGGTTTGGTAAATGCAGCAAAAACACATAACATACAAGCCATCCATCCTGGATATGGATTTCTAGCAGAAAACCCATATTTTGCACAACGTTGTGAAGAGGAAGGAATTATTTTTATTGGTCCTTCTCCACAGGCAATTTATAAAATGGGAAATAAAACAATAGCCAAACAAATTGCAAACAGGCAAAAAGTACCCTTGCTGAAAGGAAGTTTAGGCAAAGTGAGGACTCCGGATGAAGCAAAACAAATTGCTGATAAAATTGGATACCCTGTTATTTTAAAAGCAGAAGCAGGTGGTGGCGGCCGTGG
>Ga0182027_10003653_pt1 | contig 24217 bp, 21 predicted proteins | sample 712E1DmetaG_FD_121300 | JGI IMG/M metagenome (GOLD analysis project Ga0182027, IMG submission 121300) | Permafrost microbial communities from Stordalen Mire, Sweden - 712E1D metaG (Illumina Assembly) | ecosystem: Environmental > Terrestrial > Soil > Wetlands > Permafrost | place: Sweden... | reverse complement strand
TGCATGGCCGTCGTCAGTTCGTGGTTTGAATTGTTCCCTTAAGTGGGGTAACGAACGCAACCCTCGTCGTGTGTTATAAGTGTCACACGAGACTGCCCCGACCAAAGTTTTTAAAAATTTATTTTTTGAAAGTTTTGGTCGGGGAGGAAGGGGAGGATGACGCCAGGTCAGCATGACCCTTGATACCTTGGGCTACACACATAATACAATCGCAACTACAACGGGCAGCGACGGGGTAACCCTGAGCGAATCCTAATAAAAGTTGCGTCAGTTCGGATTGGGGGCTGCAACTCGACCCCATGAAGCTGGAATTGCTAGTAATCGCGGGTCAGATATACCGCGGTGAATACGTTCTCAAGTCTTGTACTCACCGCCCGTCAATTCAAGGGAGCCGGGAGTGCTCGAAATCTCTCCATACGGAGGGCCTACAGTAAGCTCGGTGACAGGGAATAAGTCGTAACAAGGCACGGGTAGCGGAAGCTGTTCGTGGAATAATTCAATTTGAAACCGTCTCTTATCACTTTTAAGTGGTAAGAGACTAAAGGCGATATTATGTGCCTCAATTGAGCACATAATGGACAATGATTTCAGTCCTAAAAGAAATCTGACAACAAGGGAAAGACCAGATAGGACGGAACAATAGAAAGGATATTTTGTTTCTTACTCGATTATGAATACCTACTTAAATTTAGAAAATTAAAAACCACCAATTTCTTGGTGGTTTTTAATTTTGGTTGTTGGTTTGACGGTGGAAATTGAGAGAGTATAATTATATTATTACCAAATAATTTTCAAATATATGGAAGGATATAAACCAAAAGTAGACCAAGAACAAGTAGAGAGATTACAACAGCAAGAATATGTCAGAATGTGTACTTTTTTAATGGACAAAGGAATAGATTCATCAAAAATGTCTTGGGACGAAATGGAAGATAAATATCGTGAACTAAACGAATATGGTGAAAATTCAAATATTCCCTATAGTAAATGGCACACAAAAGGTAAGCCAAAGAATGATTAGGAATAAATTTTGTATTAAATTATTAACAAAAAAATCCACGGACTTTCGTCCGGGGTTTTTGTTTGTAGCGTTTAGTTAGATTATTTAAATAAAAAGTATTATAATATAATCATTAATAATTATAATATAATTTATGACAACACCAGAACTTGTGCAGTTTGTAAAAAATGAAATTGCGGTCGGAGTATCAAGACAGTCTATTTCTGATAAATTAAAAACACAAGGATTGGATGATAATGACATAAATGAGGTTTTTAATATCGTTTCTCCTGTAGTCGTAGTACATCCTGAAACTGATTCTATACCGGTAATAAATACTATAATCAGTGAACCTTTGGTTGTAGAGCAAAAACCGAGAAAAAAGCCAATAAAGTTTATTGTAGTTGCCTTGATTGTGCTTGTTCTTATAGGGGGAGGTGCTCTTGCTTATACCTCTGGTTATATTACTCCAATTAAAGAACTGCTTAAGCCATTATTTGGTGGTATAAGGAGTGGCTGTGGAGATGAATGCATTCAGCCCATCTCGGATACAGACATGGATTCTCAGAAAAAAAGTTTTCTGGTAAACTTAAGAGCTTTGGGTGAGATATATTATGATGGTAATAAAAATTCGTATGCCGGTTTTTGTTCTTCGGATTTGGAGAAAAATACATCTGGGAGTCTATTTTTATTTTCTTATTTTAAAGAATTTAAATGCAACGATTCCAAAACTGAGTGGGCTTCATGGATTCAATTGAGTAATAAAAAGTATTTTTGTACCGATATGAGGGGATATGCTGATTTTTCTTCAGCTCCGAAAGGAACATTATGTTCAAAGGAATAGAACACAAGCACAAAAAATCCTCGGACTTTCATCCGAGGATTTTTTGTTATGTGCTCAAGTCAGCGGGTGCTTAACTCCAACACAATTGCATATGTGAGTGCAGCCGCTGACTAGAACACGTAAGACGGCTACAAATATATTATATATTAATCATTCTAAATTACAAATTAAATAAAAATAGTTTAAATACAAATACAAAACCCCTCCGATTTCTCGAAGGGGTTTTGCTATGCAATTGCTTTAATAAAATAAATTTATATTAAGCGTTGGAATTATCTATTCACATTGGGTAGTATAGCAAAATTAAGGTATATTGTCAAGTTTTGGTAAGTCTGGTACAATACCTACGGTTTGTATTCTGATAGATGCGCTCCGATTTCGGTCGGAGTGAGGAAAGTCCGAACACATATCAAAGCAATTTGAAAGCGTAGTGGGTAACACCCATCGTGAGCAATCATCGAGGTGCGAGCAGAGACGTCTTGGTCCGAAAGGGCCGGACATCCTTATGCAAATAAGGATGAATCCTTATAGTAATATAGGGGGTGAAACGGCTAAATCCTTACGTGTGTGCAAGATCGTGCTTCGACTTCGGTCGGAGAGAGTCGCTTGAGCTTTACAGTAATGTATCGCCTAGATAAATATCTATCGTCTTGCTTCGGCAAGATACAGAACTCGGCTTACAAAATACAAACCAAATATATGAAAAACACCTTGTCCAAAGCATGGTGTTTTTCATTTGTGCTAGGTCGCAAATGAAATAGTCTTATCAAAGAGGCTTGCGAGTGAGGAAGCGAATACTTGGAGCTTCCGCAAGACCTTGAACGTTTTGTAATCAAAATGTGAAAGGTGTACAGTTCCTGTAAGGAACGACGGCGCGAGCACGATGAATTTTTCGGGAGAATTTTATCCGTGCTCTCCGAGAAGAGCTATTTCGGGAACGACCGATAATTACAAAAAATATTTATTTTAAAATTTTTTCTTCAAAAGATTAATTTAAAATTAATTTCGCGAAAATAAAAAATAAAAAGTTATCCACACATTTTTATAAAAAAGTATTGCAGTATTAATGATTATGTTAGATAATATACATGTGAGTATGATAAATATTTTTACAAACAATTTTTTATAAATTTTTTTGTAAGGTCGTTAAATCATACATCCTTTAAAAAATAATTTTTTAAAAATATATGGCAGCTAAAAAGAAAGCTAAAAAAGCAAAGAAGGCAAAGAAAGGAAAGAAGTAGTTCTTAACTTTTAAAACCTAGAAAATCCCCTCTCTATCGGGGATTTTCTTTTTGTGCTAAAATGGCTTAATATATAAGTCCCGTAGGGGATATATGGTTATAGTCTAACGGGCTATTTATATAGTAATAATAAGTGTCGTTTGTCTAAAATTGTAAAATAAAGATGAGTATATTAAAGAACATAATTGGAAGTGAAAGTGATCGACTCATAAAAAAGTGGAAGCCTATTGTCGATGATATAAACAAATTGGAACCGGAGATGCAGAAACTCGCCGATGCCGACTTCAAAACGAAAACCGAAAACTTCAAAACAAAATTGAAAGATGGAGCAAACTTGGATGATTTACTACCTGAAGCTTTTGCATTGGTTCGTGAGGCATCGCGACGTATGCGTAACGAACGCTCGTATGATGTTCAGCTCATCGGTGGTATTGCACTTCACAAAGGAAACATTACGGAGATGAGAACAGGTGAAGGTAAGACTGCAGTTGCGACATTGCCGGCATATTTGAATTCACTTACAGGACTGGGAGTACACGTTGTTACCGTCAATGATTATCTTTCTCGACGTGATGGAGTTTGGATGGGTCCGGTATTTGCTTTGCTCGGAGTGAGTGTTGGTGTTATTAATTCTCAGAATACATCCTACATTTACGACCCAGCCCATCACAGCAAAGAAGAGGAAGAAGAAGGCAGCGAACTGGGTTCTTTCAAGGTTTTATATGAATTCTTGCGACCTTGTTCCCGTACCGAGGCATACGCTTGCGACATAACCTATGGTACAAACAATGAATTTGGTTTCGATTATCTGCGCGATAACTTGGCTCACAATATAAGTGAGGTTGTTCAGCGTGGACATAACTATGCCGTTGTGGACGAGGTAGACTCTATATTGATAGATGAATCCCGCACTCCACTTATTATTTCATCTCAAGCCGAAGACAGCGAGGACTTGTATTATACTTTCGCCGATATTGCGAAGAAGTTAAAGCCAGAAGAAGATTATACTGTCGATGAGAAGCTCCGCGCTATTTCTTTGACCGACCACGGCATAACTTTAGCTGAAGATTTGCTTGGAATTCATGATATATATACGGAAAAGGGAATTAAATATGTCCATCACCTTGAAACTGCAGTTAAAGCTAGGGCTTTATATGAAAACAACAAAGACTATGTTGTTAAAGATGGAGAAGTAATAATCGTGGACTCCTTTACTGGGCGACTACAACCTGGTCGCCGTTGGAGTGAAGGTTTGCACCAAGCTATTGAAGCTAAAGAAGCAGTAAAAATTGAAAAAGAGACAATAGCAGTCGCTTCTATTACTTTTCAGAACTATTTCAGATTTTATAAGAAGCTTTCAGGTATGACTGGAACCGCCGAGACCTCCAAGGAAGAATTCCTAAAGGTTTATGGTCTTGACGTAGTTGTTGTGCCAACGCATCGTCCCAACAATAGAAAAGATTTTAATGATTTAATTTATCAAACTGAAAAAAATAAGTTATTAGCCGTCGCAGCAAAAGTTAAAGAACTTCACGAGAATGGTCAGCCGGTTTTGATTGGTACCGTATCTATTGAGAAGAACGAACTTCTTTCGGCATATCTAACCCAAGCCGGAATTCCTCACACTGTACTCAATGCGAAGAACCACGAACGTGAAGGAGAAATTATTGCCAACGCCGGAAGATTTGGTGCCGTCACTGTTGCTACCAACATGGCTGGTCGTGGAGTTGATATCAAGTTGGGAGGTATTCCTTTCGATAAAGAAAAGTACGAAGAGGTAAAAACTCTCGGGGGTTTGTATGTCATCGGTACCGAACGTCACGAAGCTCGACGCATAGACAACCAGTTACGCGGACGTTCCGCTCGTCAAGGAGATCCTGGAGCAACTCAATTCTATGTATCTTTGGAAGATGATTTAATGCGTATTTTCGGTTCGGACCGTATCAAGTCTATGATGGCCAAACTTGGGGTTCCCGCAGACCAACCTATCGAAAACCGCTTTATTTCAAATACTCTTGAAAATGCCCAAGCCAAGATTGAAGGTTTCCACTTTGATGCCAGAAAGCATACTCTTGAATATGACAATGTTATGAACCACCAAAGAAAGATTATTTACGAGCGAAGACGAATAATGCTTAATGGCGATTTTAATGAGATAGAGAATTTCCTTAACACGATGGTTCTTTCGTATCCGGAGTTGGAAGATATCATCAAACAGAAGCGTGCAGCATTGGGAGAAACACTCTTTTTTGAGACTGTTCGTCGTATTGCTTTATATTCTACCGATACTCTTTGGGTTGAGCACCTTGAGACAATGGAATACACAAGAAGCTCGGTCAATTTACGTGCTTATGGGCAAAGGGAACCTTTGATTGAATATAAAAAGGAAGGTTTGCGTCTATTCAAGGAGATGGAGAACAACTTTAAAGAGCAAGTATTCTCTTTAATCAATACTATAAATACCGGAGTCAATACCAAAGAGAATAGGGGAACTGTTGAGATAGTTGAAGAGCGCCCGGAGCTCATTTTAAGCTCTTCTTCTGACGACGATACCCCCGCAACGATAAGAAGAGAGACTCCAAAGATAGGTCGTAACGACCCGTGCTTCTGCGGTTCAGGTAAAAAGTACAAACATTGCCACGGTAAAGATAAATAGCAAATATCTATATTCAACAAGGATACTTACAGGACAAAAGGGTAATATTGTCAAAATAACCCTGAAGTCCTTATTCTATGGGCTTATTTTGACACAATGTTCTTAAGGCTGTCAAGCAAAGAAGTAGAAAAAACCCTTATAAAACAAGGGTTTTTTATGTTTGACGAGGGGGAAAATCATGTTATAACTATTGACTTCTTAATTCATTTGTGCTAGTATAAAGGGAGTTCCAAGTATGTTGTTTAATAACGATATATAAGGAATTTTTTAGTTTAGAGCAATTTATGTCGCATAGATAATAAATGTTCTGACTAACCTTGACACGGCGTTTGGCGAAGCGTAATCGCTAACATATGAATACAAAAAAAATTAATAAGTTTTTGCAATCGTTTATAGCTATTCCAATGTTGGCAATGGCAATCCCAACAGCTGGAATAGGTCAAATACCTAGTACGCTTGCAATTCTTGATAATAATAGGGATGCGACGGTAGCAGCTTCAACGATAACAACGCTCGAAGATACTATACGTCAAAATAAAGCCGACGCTATCGATGCATACTTTGATAAGTATGATGCACCTCTTAAGGGTTATGGGATGAAATTTGTTATTGAGGCTGAAAATAATAATTTAGATTGGAGACTTCTCCCAGCAATAGCAATGCGTGAATCGACAGGAGGAAAGCATGCCTGTAAAAGTGTTCCAAATAGTGTTTTCGGTTATGGTTCATGTAAGTTGAGTTTTGATTCTATTGATTCGTCTATTGAAGTCGTTGCTCGAAGTCTTGGAGGTAATGATCCTCAAACAGCTAACCATTATGACAACAAAACAACCCTACAAATCTTAAAGAAATATAACTCTATCATTCCTGGATATTCTACTCAGGTAGTAAGTATAATGAAAGCAATAGAGGATGATGGAACTAAAGTAATATAAATAATATGAAAATGCCCCGCCGACTTTGTCGGCGGGGCATTTTCCTTGTTTCTAGATTTTCTTAAAGCTCTCAATCATCAAACTTCTCTCGCCGTTGCGTTCGGTAACTTTTCCATTAAGTGCAATAATAGTATCAGGCAATAAAATATCTTTTGTTGTTTCAAAAAGCTTACTGAAGACAACAGCATCAATAGTGCCGGTGAAGTCGGAAATTTTTATGAATGCCATACGGGCATTATTTTTAGTTGTAACAACTTTTACTTCGTCAATAATCGCAGCCACTGTAACTAACGTATTAACTTTTAATTCAGTTTGAATTTTTTTAATCAGTGTTCCGTGTTCTTTGATTTTTTCCTTGTAAGCATCGAGGGGATGTCCGGAAATATACAAGCCAAGCAATTCTTTTTCCCAAATTAGTTTCTCTTTCATTGTTGATTCTTCTTGAGGTAATAATGAAAGTTTGGTTTCTATTCCACCGATTGAACCAAAAAGCGAATCTTGGTCTAGAGATCCTCTTGCTTCTTTATTGAATGCGAGTAGTGTCTCAAGGTTACCGACAATCATATTTCTTTCAGCAAGTTCATCCATTGCACCGGACTTAGCAAGAGCTTCAACTGATTTTTTGTTGAGGTTTTTGTGATTGATTCTCTCGAAGAAGTCGGCAAGTGACTTGAATTTACCACCTTTTTTACGTTCCTCTATTATGGCGTCGGCTATATCCGTTCCTAGATTTTTAATTGTATAAAGTCCAAAGCGAATAGTTCTGTCCTTTTCAACATTGCTTCCTTTTATAACCGTGAATCCACCAAAGCTTTCATTTATATTTGGTGGCAAAACTTTAATTCCCATTTTCTCACACTCGTGAACAATTTCAGCAACTTTTTCTATGTCACCGGATTCTGATGTCATAATCGCTGTCATATACTCCACAGGATAGTTTGCTTTCATATATGCAGTCTGATATGCCACGAGTCCATAACTTGCAGCGTGGGCCTTATTGAACCCGTACGCAGCGAATGGTTCGATGAGCAACCAGAATTCGTTTGCTTTTTTTTCAGTCATTCCATTTTTCACAAAACCTTCAAGTAGTTTTTCTTTTTCGGCCTCCATAACTGCCGGGATTTTCTTCCCCATAGCTTTACGAAGTTTGTCGGCTTCAAGCCACGAGTATCCGGCTAGCTTGATAGCCACCATCATAACGTCATCCTGATAAGTGATGACACCAAACGACTGGTCGAGAATATCTTTCAATCGTGGGTCGAGATAAGTGATGAGTTTTGGATTATGTTTGCGTTTGATGTATTCAGGAATTGATTCCATCGGGCCTGGACGATAAAGTGCCACCATAGCATTGATATCATGAATAGTTGTTGCTTTTAGTTCTTTCAAGTACCTTGTCATTCCGGAACCATTTAGCTGGAATAGCCCCATAGTTTCTCCACGAGCAAGCATTTCAAATGTTTTACTGTCTTGTAAGTCAACGTGGTCAATATCGATATCAACTTTATGTATTACTTTCACAAGTTTTACCGCCTCGGCAAGTATCGCCAGATTTCTAATTCCAAGGAAGTCGAATTTTGGAAGTCCGGCATCTTCAATACTGTACATATCGTATTGAGTAATTATATTTCCACCTTTAGGGTCAAATTGAATCGGTGTAAATTCGTAAAGTGGTCGAGGAGCCATAACAACACCGGCAGCGTGAACAGAAATGTGTCGGACACATCCTTCCATTTTTTTTGCCAAGTCAATAATTCTTTTTGTATCCGGTTCGTCTTTGTAAGCAGCTTTCAACTCAGGAATCATTTTCATTGCGTAGTCTATTGTCATTGGCATCCCTTGAGAGCCAAGTGGTACCATTGAAGAAATTCTGTCGCCAACATTATATGGATAGCCGAGTGCACGAGCGACATCGCGAATAGAACCTTTAGCCATCATCGTTCCAAACGTACCAATCTGCGCGACTTTATCTTCTCCGTATTTTCTTTTTGCATAAGCAATGATTTCATCTCGTCTGTTATCGGCGTAGTCCATATCGATATCGGGGAGCGATGGACGTTCAGGATTTAGAAATCTTTCGAAAGGTAATTTGTAAGCTATCGGGTCAACTTTCGTAATACCGACGAGGTAAGTAGTGAGCGAGCCGGCGACCGATCCTCGGATATTTGTGTATATATTATTTTCACGAGCATATTTTAAGAGGTCACTAACTACCAGGAAGTAAGCCGGGTAACCTTTTTGTTTTATTATTTTCAATTCATATTCCAATCTGTCTATATATAATTGAGTTTTTTCGAGATTTCTAAACTCAAATCCTTTGTAGGCAAGGTCTTTCAGCATCTCGTCAGCGGTTGTGTTATCAGGAATTGGGAAGGCGGGGAAGTATGCTTTTCCAAGTTCAAGGTCATAATCTTCACACAAACCAGCAACCATTTTTGTATTTATAACCGCCTCAGGAACATCTTTAAAATATTTGAAAGCAGTTTTTTCATCAATCAAAGAAAAATCATCATCGGAAAATTCCATCCCTGTACCTTCCTTTCCATCTGTTCCTCCTGTATTAACTGCGAGAAGTGTATGGTGAGCTTCATGGTCTTCCTGACAAAGATAGTGTGAGTCCTGTCCGGCAACAATCGGAATATTAAATTTCTTTCCTAGTTTTACAATTCCATCGCGTAGTCTTTTATCGTCTTCTATGTGTTCGTGTGAGTGAACTTCAAGGAAATAATTTTCTTTGCCGAAAATATCTTTGTATTCTTTTATAAGTGCTTCAGATTTTTCTTCATTATTTGCGAGAACAGCGCGAGAAAGCTCACTTGCCATACATCCCGACAAACAAATAATTCCTTCGTGGAATTCACGAAGGACTTCTTTATCCATGCGAGGTTTATAATAGTAACCCTCCATGTTGGAGATAGAGACAAGACGCATCAAGTTTTTGTATCCTTGTAGATTTTTCGCGAGCAAGGTAACGTGATATCTTCTGTTATCCACACCCGGTTCTTTGTCTTTTCGTCCTCGTTCGGCAATATAAGCTTCCACTCCGATTATAGGTTTAATTCCGGCTTTTTGAGCTTCCTTGTACAATTCAATAGCGCCGTACATATTTCCGTGGTCGGTAATAGCGAGTGCATTCATCCCATTTTTCTTGGCCATTTTGACCATATCAGGAATTTTAGACAATCCGTCAAGCAGGGAATAATGAGAATGGGTATGTAGATGAATGAATTTAGCGTTGAGTTCGATTTCCATTTTCTTAGTATAGCAAATAAGGTATGATAGCTCTATATGGACAAGGACGTTAAATATATTGTAGGAATTGATGAAGTTGGGCGAGGTCCGATTGCCGGACCAGTGGCAGTTTGTGCTTTTGTGATTAAAGATAGTTCATTTACGACGACACCGATGGATAAAAAATTACCAAAACTTAAAGATTCAAAAAAATTAACAAAAAAACAAAGAGTGACTTGGTTCAATTATTTAAAGGACCAAAGAGAAAAAGGTTTTTGTGATTTTGCAGTTTCTTTTGTCTCGTCAGAAAATATTGATAAGTTTGGAATTGTAAAGTGTATTCAAAAAGCCCTCAATGAATCTTTAGAAAAAGTCACTTCGCAGGATTTCCCAAATTTTTCCCGCTTTACCTTAAGGGCGCAGACAGCGGATAAAAATTTGGGAAATCCTGCTTCGTTCCATATCTACTTAGATGGTGGACTACACGCTCCAATTGAATATGTAAATCAAGAAACAATCATAAGAGGGGATGAAATTAGGCCTGTTATTTCTATGGCTTCAATAATGGCTAAAGTTTCGCGAGATAGAATAATGATAAACTATGCCAAACAATACCCGGAATATGGGTTTGATAGTCATGTTGGTTATGGAACTAAAGCTCATTATGTTGCCATTAAAAAGCACGGACAAACCCCGATTCATCGTAAAACTTTTATACATTAATTAAAAATTTTTATTAAGCCACTTCTCAATTGATTTTTTGTCGTCACGAAGCCAAGAGGAGTTGGAGGCGATTCTTTCATATACTTGTTCTAAGGTTCTCTCTGCTCCGGGAGCAATGTTTTTTGTAAAGAATTTTCTAGCATCATCAAAGTCTTTTAGTTTTGTATGTCCACCGAGTGGAGAAAGTATCCTCGACATGAAAAAACCACCCTCGCCATATCGCTTAAGTATTTCATCCCAATTCTTTTTTACGAATTGCCAGGTTAAGTTTTGTCCGCGTCTGTTGTGCCAGATTGCTGTTAGAAGGAGAGGAGTATCTTGGTCTCTAACCGCATTGGACATTATAAAGGTTAGAGTTTTCTTCAATAATTCTTCGTCTTTAAATTGAGTTAGAGCTCTGGCAAGTCTTTCTTTCTCTTCGTGTAGTTCATTTTCATTGTGCAATTTTTCAAATAATTTCCAATCTTTAATTTTACCGTTTTGGGCGACGATATTATATATCATGGAGCGAACATCCGCTTCTATTGGTTTTGTAATTCTATTTGCAAATATTTTTTGTACCTCTTTTATTACTTTTTTATCTCCATAAAATCCCGCTTGTGATATGGCTAGGTTTCGGAGAAGAGTGTCACTATATTTTTCATTTTCTTTTTTTACAAAACCAGCTAGTTTGGCAAGTGGCGAGAAAAACGATAGGGCATAAGGTTTATATTTGTCTTTAAATTTTTCATCTTTTATCAAATTATAGATTTTGTTTATTCCATAAGCCAATTCTGTCCAAACGATAAACTCCTTTTCATTTTTATATGAAAGAGAAAATTGTAAAGCAGTAGCTGTGTTTATATATCCGCCTTCTGCAAGGGCAAAAATGTCTCGCATTATACCCAGTCGGTCTATCACTCCCATTCTTCCGGCTTGTATTTCTTTCTCTAAAAATTCCAAGGTTTCTTGGTTATAACAAATCTTGATAAATGAAGTTTCACTTATGTTTATTTTACCGACATTTGTTTCAGCGAGTTTAATGCTTTTCTTATCTATTAATATTGTTTTATTTATTTCGCCATTATTTTGAATGTTGTAGCTGACTGGAATTTGCCAAATATTCTTTTCTTTATTTTCTTTCCTGGTAATTCTACTTGAGAAAAATCTTTCTTGGTTTAATTCCAACTGTTTTTTAGAATTTGAAGTAAGCGTAACCAAAGGGAATCCAGCTTGTTTGGTCCAAGAATTCATTATTTCCTTTACTGGTTTTTTGCTTACTTTTTCAAAAGCTTCCCATAAATTTGTAGTTTCGGTGTTTTTGTAGCTGTGTTTTTTTAGATAATAACGTAGTCCATCTCGGAATTTTTCTTCACCCAGATAATTTGCGAGCATGCGAATCATCGCCGAACCTTTTTGATAAGAAACCATATCGAATACTTCGTTAATTTCATTTGGGTGGTGAACTTCCACTTCTATAGGATGTGAGTTTTTAAGTGAATCGATTTGTATTGCCGAAGAATATCTGTTGTCAGCCAGATACAATTCCCATATGTGCCAATTGGGGAATATTTTATCAACGCACAAGTTTTCCATATATGATGCGAATCCTTCATTGAGCCACAAGTCAGTCCACCAGTGCATTGTAACTAGATTGCCGAACCATTGGTGTGCAATCTCATGAGCAATAACGATGGCTGTCCACTTTTTATTTAACAGAGAAGAATGTTCGTCGTCTACCAAAAGTGCAGATTCACGAAATGTAATAGCGCCCCAGTTTTCCATAGCACCGGCTCGGAAGTCCGGTATTGCAATGAGGTCAAGCGTTGGTAATGGATATGGAATATCAAAATATTCATTGAAGAATTCCACCGATTTGATTGCGACGTCCAGTGCAAATTTAGCTTGGTGTTTTTTACCGGGAGTAGTAAAGACGCGAACTTGCACATTTTCTTTTGTTTTTCCTTCTACATATTCAAACTCTCCGACAATAAATGCAAGGAGATAAGTAGACATTATTGGTGTCATTGCAAATGAAACTATTTTGTATCCGGCTTCGTGTTCTTTTATGCTTATAGGAAGTGTATTAGATATCGCTGTATGGTTTTCAGGTATAATTAATGAGACTTCAAAAGTCGCTTTATGTGCCGGTTCATCAAAGCAAGGGAAGGCTCGCCGTGCATCAGTCGCTTCAAATTGAGTTGTCGCAATATATTTCTCTTGGCCGTTTAATAAATATCTACTCTTATAAAATCCGGACAGACCGTCGCTTATAATTCCACTGAAAACAATCGATAATTTTCCTTGCCCTTTTTCAATCTTCTTTTTGAAGTAAAATGTAGCCGTTTCTTTATCTGTATTATATGTAATTTTTATAGCGAATTGTTCGCCGCTCTTATCTATATATTTAACAGTTTCTATGTCCAAATCTTTACTGTGTAAAGTAATTTCTTTTGTCGGCTTTTCAATTTTTATTTTTATAATTTCTTTTCCAGAAAAAGTAAAAGATTCAAAATCTGACTTGATCGTCAGATTGTAAGAAATCGGTGAAATATGGCTCGGTAAGCGTACCGATTTTTTATTTTTTGTCATAAAACGATTATACCCTCAAGTTTGATTTTTACAAAATTTTTGCGTGATTGTACAAAAAAGAGCTGAATTTTCTTTCGAAAATTCAGCTCACAGTTTTTAGTTTTAAATTTTAATGTTTGAAATGACGTACTCCCGTAAAGACCATAGGCATATCATAGTAATTACACATCACTATGGAATCCTGGTCTTTCACCGAACCACCCGGTTGTACAATAGCCCCGACTTGCTCTTCTCCAGCAATTTTTGCACAATCGTCATATGGAAAGAATGCATCAGAGGCCAATACTGCTCCCTTAACACTAAAGCCAAAATCATGCGCTTTTATGATAGCTTGCTTTAGTGCCCTGACTCGTGAAGTTTGTCCGTATCCAGCGCTTATCATTTGCCCGTCTTTCATAAATAGAACGGCATTTGATTTCAGGTATTTTACTACAATACAGCCAATAAACATGTCTCTTTCTTGGGGTTCAGTAGGCTTGTGAATAGTTACACAATTAAAATCCGATTTCGTTTCAATCCGTGTATCAATGTCCTGAGTAAGAATTCCATTGAGACAGGAAAAATGTTGCTTTTGTGTTAGTTTCGGATAGTTCCATTCCAGAATTATGAGAAATTTTCTTTTTGATAAAACCTCAACTACACCTTTATCAAAACCTGGAGCGACAATTACCTCAAGGAAAATTTTTGCTCTGTCTATTTTTTCGGCAATTTTTAGAGTGATTGGTTTGTTTGATGCCAGAATTCCTCCAAAAGCAGATTCAGGGTCTCCCTCGTGGGCTTTTATGAATGCAGTATATAAATCTGAATTTACTGCAAAACCGCACGGATTCATATGCTTGATGATTGCGACGGCTGGATCCACAGGAAATTCATTTACCAGATTCATAGCCGCTTCAATATCCCTCATGTTATTGAAAGATACTTCTTTGCCATGAAGTTTTTTCCACAGTTTATCCATTTCTCCGATGAATGTTCCACTCTGGTGAGGGTTCTCACCATAGCGCAGTTTGTTGCCCTGGAAGTATTCTCTGATTGCAGAATCATATTGGCTTGTAACTTCAAATGCTTTACCTGCCAAATACTTGCGCTCTTCCTCTGTTGTATACGACCCACGGTCAAGTATTTCAGTGATATAGGCGTACTCATTTTTTGACGGCACAATAACTACATCATTGAAATTTTTTGCTGCGGCGCGAATGAGAGAAATTCCACCGATGTCGATTTTCTCGATAATTTCTTTATTTGTTGCACCAGATGCGACAGTTTCTTGAAAAGGATACAAATCCACGATTACCAGGTCGATGTCATCGATGTCGTACCTTTCCTGTTCTTTCAGGTCACTTTCATTATCCCTGCGTGCAAGAATTCCACCCATGATTCCTGGATGTAAAGTTTTCACTCTTCCACCAAGGATAGAAGGGAAGCCGGTAATTTTTTCAACTGGTATTACGGTGATTCCCATTTTATTTATGAAATCAGCTGTTCCACCAGTAGAAATAATTTTTACACCATTTTTTCTCAATAAGGATACAATTTCATTAAGTCCGTCTTTGTAAAAAACAGAGATTAATGCAGTTTTGATAGTTTTTCCCATGATTTCTAGTATTAAAATTTATTAAAGAATTTTTGCTCATATTAATATAAATATGACCTGTAGTCAATTTAAACTTTGGGATTATAGGCTAAAACTTGAAAAAGACCCTTATTTATCAAGGTGAAGGTAGGCACATATAAGGGCTTGACAAGATGTATGCTTATATGCTATAATACCTCTTATGGAAAATAAAATAACAAAAAAATTAATAGTACTTGGGGCAATCATTTTTTCCCTTGTTATAGCAAATAATGCTCATGCAATGACTTACGCTTTTTCAAACAGTCCCGTTACTCGTTTTTATAGTAATTCGGCTGCTGAATATGCAGGTCAAGGTTACACACAATATAGTTATTATCAGCAATCAAGCATTGGATACAATCAACCTCCAATGATGCCTATTAATAATCCTTATGTTCAATATACTTACAGTCAGCAATCTGGTTATAATAGTTCAAATAATACAGAGCCAAAGACTGTTATAAACAATTATTACCAAAAAGCTCCCGAAACAACAAAGACCACTAATATTTCTGATACCGATACTAAAAATGTATCAAACACAGACGGAACAAGTAATGGTTCAAATCTAGGCGCTTCCGCTTATGGAAATGGTATCACCGCTCTTTCATTCCGTGGTTCCGGTGGATTCTTCCCAAGTTCGGTATGGCAATGGTTACTTGTTATAGTTCTAATCTTAATAATAATTATTATCGCTAGAGTATTGACCAAGAAACCAACACTTGAAGTACAAGAAGCCCACATGGCTCACGCTCACTAAGATATTCTAAACAAAAAGCACCCCGAGTGGGGTGTTTTTAGTTTTTATGGATTCAAGGTCATCGGTAAAGTTGTTTTCAATGTGCCAGAACTAATAATACAGCTATTATCGTCTCCTCCATATGGACATCCACTTACGCGTGCAGAAAGGGAAAGGTTCGCACCATAATATAATAACCACCAATCATCATATTGATACTGTGGCCAACCATCATGATAAATAACAGTACTCCATCCGTGCATTAATTCTTTGTGCCCAGGAACCCAATATTCTGAAGCAACGAGATTGATTGGAATATCCATCGTCTGACCTTTTTCCATGTGTGGAATTGGTATAGATTTATAATCAAACAATGATGCTTGTAGTGGTTTTGTTATCTGCATTTTTTCATTATCTGGTTCAATATTTGTAATCCATCCGCCTACTGAGTTAGCGTTGTATGCTTGGTTGCTGAGGTCAATTCTGTAACCACTTGATTTTGTATTTTCATTAGGATCGTCTATGTTATTTCTATAAACTTCAAGAACCACTTTCGCGTCTCTATATGTTGCTGCAGGGTCCCAGTGTGCCTTAGCTCCAACTGATAGACAAATCGGCTCCATGCCTCTATCATGGGCTGCCGCTGTATCCATACACCCGGAAGAAATTCCAGTTGATTGGCTGATTGCTTTTTTCAGATTATCTTTAATTAAATTTCCACAAGCTACATCTGGGCATCCAACTTGTGAGGATATTTCACTGGCTAAATAATTTAATCCTTGGTCGGATAGTTGGTCAAAGTTTGGAATAGTAGGAGGAAGACCCATTGCAGTGAGGCCGATATCTAAGCCAGCAGACAGTGCCATTTTACATGTACTGTCGCCAGCGCAAGCTACACTGCCGACAATGTCTACCACACTTGATTTGAGCGTATCGTATGCTTTGGAAACCCAGCTTAATCCACTTTTCAATCCATCCCATAATTGTTCGTACCAACTTTTTTCGCCGATACCCATGAATGGTGAAGGGCAAATTCTATCTCCTGCTTTTTTGAAATCGGACAACAGACTGCCGGGTTGAGATACATAAGCATCAGTGTCTAAAATCATGGCGTTCGAGCAAACTCCTTTGTCTGGAGCCAATAATGGGTCGAATTCTTTTATTTTTACTTCATAGATTTTTGGAGGAGTATAAAATTTAAATCCGTCAGGAGGATTTACTGTTTTGACAACCACCTGATTTGTCGCTGCTCCAGCGATTTTCCCATTAATGAGGGGAACAACCCTCAAATAATATGTAGGCAATACATTAATATCTATTTTGTATGCATTATTATGAGTAATATTACTGATATAATTTATCGGAGTTTCAACGGTATTTTTTGCAAAATTCCATATACTGGAAAAAAATCCTTTAATACCGACCGAAGAAGAATTATTTTCTACTGTTGCGGTATTGTTCGCATAATATTTATTGTCGGGTTTGGCAGTGCTTACTGCCGGTAAAGTATAATCTTTTGGCTGAGACAATGTTCTAAAATCAAAAACAGAAGTTCCTACAATAATATTTTTTGAATAAAATGCTTTGCTTGGCCAGGAATCATCAAATGGGGTTAATGATACTTCAAGTAGCCCATCTTTGACAGCACTTACATTCGTGTACCAAGATAATCCTCTTTTTGCATCGGTTACATTTATAGTGGCATTTTTCATCCAATGTGTACTACCCATGTCTCCATAACAACTTTCGCCAATGTCACAAACCGAAAGTATTGCTCCGATATCTTGAGAGAGAGCAATAGGAGATTTTATATTAGCGTTATGAATTTGAACTTCTGAGCTTACATCAATAGTTTTTACTACCCCGGTATTTATTTTTATATCTTTTTTGGGTGGAATCAAAGCAGGAGTAACTTTTGTGTTTACGTTCGTAGAGGGGAGAGTTATTTTAGTATGGTTTAAGTTGCTAACTGTCGGTAAAGTGATGACAGGATTAATAGTAGTAGACAATGCTGCTTGAACTTTTGGCATTATTAATAAATTTAGAGCGAAAATAAAACTAAGTAAAATAGTTATTTTTTTCATACTAAAATTATATCAAAATGGTTTTTAATTACAAATGTAAAGTAGATGCCGATTATTTTTTTATTGTGCAGTTTTGATATGTAGTCGAATTATCTTCATCTACAAATGCAGTGTCTCCTTTATTCCAAAAAACAAAAGATTCATCGAAGTTTGCATAGCGTGCTCCAGAGCCGGATAAGACTTGTGGTAAAGACATATTTCTGCCGTCACTCAAAGAAATGATAACTCTGTCTTTGTAGAAAACTGCTTTGATACTTTTATTTGCATCACAAGAAAAAGTTACTGAATTTACAATAGTATTTGAAAGTTCGTATACAACTGACGAATCAAATGTTATCTTGTTTAAATCAATAGACTGAGTTTTTGTTTCGGGGTTAATGTTGCCGGAACCTCTGATGAAACCGCCATCAACTTTTTTGAAGGCAACCCAGTTAACGGATTCGGTCCCTTCAGATTGAAATGTATAGTCTGCCAACAGATATCCATTTTTATAAGTACCACTCAGAGTGCCGGTAGAACTATCTTTTTCAAAATTTTTAATATCAAGTGTTCCGGTAAAAGATTCTCCTTGTTCTGAAAGAATAGAGAGAATATAGACATCATTCGCTAAGTGACCTATATAAGTGCCTGCTATTGATTGTTCAGTAACTGCCGGAGCGTTGTTAGCTAATGATGCTGGTTTCGATTTTTGATAGTAAAAAAATACAGCAAAACATGCGATTATTATAATCAGCAACGTCAAAACTATTTTTAATTTTTTATTCATCTTTCTATTATATCAAAATAACTAAATATAGTGTGAATGCTTAATATAAAATTTGGTTATTCCTGTTTCATCGTTTTCGAATCATCAGACAAAATACACATTTTGTTACAGGCGTCATAAAAATAAAATTTTTACGACGTTTGTCCTAGCTTTTTTAATTATGCTAAGCATTATCACAACCTGCAAAATCCGGATAGAGTGATCGTATCTTTTATTTGGATTTTGCTCTCCTATACATCAGCTTGAAATGCTCTCACTGTTTTCATTTACTATAGTAAATTACTCATAAAATAGTAAATTCTTCTCAGTTAGAGTCAGAATCACGTATTTCAATGTACTCATCCCAAGTTATTATCATACCCTTGTAGATAACCAATAAGGTAAAAGGGGTAAGTTTAATAGCTTTGACTTCTTTTGAATCAGCCATAAAAAACAATAATTTTTACGAGATGAACGTATGGTTGTTTGAAACTATAAAGAACATCTCGCTTCAAATGATACCATGTTAATATTACATAGTCAAATAGATATTTATATTAAAAAAAGACCCTTGCAATATTAATTGTAGGTATCTTTTGTTTTTGGCATCACTTTTTAAGCTTCAACATTTGTAAGGTTGTGAGCATTGACCTCAAATTCTTTACTAAGAACATCATACAATTCTTGTGTGCTGTTTTTTTCCAAATCAAAACAGTAGAATGGATCACCTTTATTATGCAGTGTTTCAATAATAAAGAGTTGTTCCAAAATACTCAGCATACTGTTATTAAAAAGAACTACTTCAGTTTCCTCATTTTCCTTAGTAGAAGGAAGAATGAAAATGTCGTATCCTTTTATTTTGTAAGTTTCAAGCAAAGCCACGAGCTTTGTGAATTCTAATGGTTTATCAACCACTAAAACCTTTAATATTTCTTTGTACATCTTTACTAAGATTAAGTAAAAGCTTTACCTTAATGCTACTCTTTTAAATATGAATTACAATCTTTCTTGAGTTTAAAAACTCATATTAAAATATGGTTAAAATTATTTGCTCCCCGTCTGGGACGAAGTGGAAACATTTTTGGATAACGGAAAATAAAAAAACCGCTGTATTTCAAGCGGTATCTTTTTTAAAAAAATTAGAATCAAAATAGGGGTGAAACTGGCTCTTTAAATTCTCCAAGGTAATTGGCGAAATGAATTGTTCCTTCTCCATCATTTTTGATAGAAATTAAAGCTTTTCTTCCTTTTTCTAAACAACCCTCGACTGCATATTTAGAATTACCCTTCCAGAAAGTAAGACTTTCAATATTGCAGAAAGTTATGTGTTTAAGATGATTTTGTTCGTAAAGCCATTTTGTGTGAGAGCTCATTGATTCAATAACATCTATGTTAAGAAAATCAGTACTTTTAGCATAATATTTAAGGCAGGGATGGGATACTATTATTTTAAGATTGCCTCCTTCTACATTTATTTTAACGCTAGTACTTTTTCCTCTTTCTATAAACTTATTAAATGTATGCTCGACACTAAAAATACTGTCTAAGGTTGGTGCGATTTTTTCCAATTTAATTTTCATGATAAAAGGATTTAGTTATAAATATATGTAAATTACTCTAATTTTAATCTAGAAAAACAGAGTAATTTACACAAAATATAACCTAGGATTTAAATTTAAAAGAACCATTATACTGTTCGTATAATATCATGATTATAGTATCTTGTCAATTGCTCTTCGTTTGGGACGAAGCTCGAATAACTCTTTTAGAGAGATAAGTCCCAGGAAGTTCACAATGTGCACATGTTCACAGGATGCTCAACGCTGTGTATCATTATATTATTTTTTATGCTTAAAGTATTCAACTTGCTGGAGTCTTTTAACAGCCTCGGCTCGCGTCATATATGGCCCACCCAAATTCTTGCGAGCTTTTTCAGAAATAACATAATATCCATTTTTGCGTTTTACTATCATGTATAAATTGTATCATAGGTTCGAACTTCTACGAAGGTATCAAAAATAACCATCGTAAAATATGGCTGAAAATTTTGCTTCAAACTTGGGATGATGTTCGAAAAAGTCTGTGAGGGTAAATCATTAATTTAAGGACTGTAATGTAATTGTAATGAAGTAATGCTAGTGTTCCTTGAGAGTTGTTACTCATCTCCAGTAGATTAAAAGTATAAATATAAATGGTCGTAATATAACTGTCCTGGTAACAACATTTATGAAGAGAAAGAATATTTTATTAAAAGCTTAACTTATAAAAAAATATGGATTCATCATTTAATTCGCCCACAACTAAACCACTCTATCGGGGTACCCAGATTGTCTGGTACATTCTTGGGGTTATAGAAGTATTATTACTTTTTCGATTTGTTTTAAAGCTACTTGGAGCAAACGCAGGAGCTGGTTTTACTAGATTTATCTACGGAATAACATACATTTTTACCACTCCATTTACTAGTGTGTTTCGTATTACCTATATTACTACCGGTAGTATTTTTGAATGGACTACGCTTCTGGCTATGCTAGTGTACTGGATTATAGCTATAGGTATTATTAAACTATTCCTTATGGGGAAAACTGTGTCTACCCCCGAAGCTGCAGTGAAATTAAACAATCAACAAAAATAATAATTGCAAATTAAAAAAATATGCTTTGGACAATTTTGGATTTAGCTTTAGTATAGGAGGCAACCTAATTCACCTTTTGCTTGTAATTGCAATTATTATGATTCTAGTTCAACTTTTAACTTAAATATTTTCAAATAGGCTCCGAGAAATAGTTTACGTACCATTACGGCTTCAATTATGATGTTTATTCTTGGTAAATAAGCATCCATCCATTATCTATGAACACAATCACTATAAAAAAATTGAGTTTACCAAAACTTGCCCCCAGGAATTCTTTCAAAAAAGACCTTCCGAGAATTAAACGAATTACTATCAGAATCGTTATATGTATAATTATTTTTTATAGTATTTTATTTTTGCATATATATGAAAAGTTTTTCTCCCCTATATCTTTAATTGAAAGTGCATCGATAAAATTGTTCTATGCTCCTCTTTTAGGAAAAGTATACTACAAAGAAAGTATCCAGGCGGGATTAGGTCTCCAAACTAAAGACCTCATGATACTACTGACAAAACAAAAGTTCGTGCCAGTAGTATTTAGTACTATTAAGAAGTCAGAGTTCACAGTTTCTGGGAATATTATTTTGATAGATAATGATAATATAGCAGTATTTGAATACGATAATATAGACACAGCAAAAGCAGAGGTTACCTTGTATGTAAATAAATACGGCAAAAACGTAAAGCCCTACACATGGAAAGAATCCACTCATATATTTACAAAAGACAATCTTATTATTTTCTACTTGGGGTCAAAGGAAAAAATTACAAACTTTCTAACTGAATTTGCTGGAAAGTCTCTTATGTAATAAAGTTTAGTTATATACGGCTTAAGTTATGGTATAAATAAAATATAAAAAATAGTCGTAACTATTAAATAATACTTAAAAAAATCATGCTTTGGACAATTGCTGTAATTTTATTGGTGCTTTGGCTTCTTGGGTTCAGTTTTAACCTGGGTGGTGGTTTAATTCACATATTGCTTGTAATTGCAATTATTGTGATTTTCGTTCGACTTTTAACTTAAATATTTTCAAATAGGCTCCGAACTTGGGAGGATGTTCGAATAACTCTTTTAGAGAGAATAAGTATGTTCCTCTAGGAAGTTCACAATGTGTACGTGTTTATAGGATGCTCCATGCTGTGTATCACTATATTATTTTTTATGCTTAAAGTATTCAACTTGTTGGAGTCTTTTAACAGCCTCGGCTCGCGTCATATATGGCCCACCCAAATTCTTGCGAGCTTTTTCAGAAATAACATAATATCCATTTTTGCGTTTTACTATCATAAATAAATTGTATCACAGGTTCGAATTTATACTAAGTTAGGAAAAATAACCATTATAAAATATGGAATAAAATTTTGCTCTCCGTCTGGGACGAAGTGGGAACATTGATAGGGGAGGTAAAATAAAAAGGAGTTCGGTTGTCCGACTCCTTTAATTAAATTTGAAGTTTTGCATTATTTAAAATCAATGCATTTTCCGTTTTCAATCATTACCCCTTGAGCGTAACCAGCATTATTTTCACGGAAACCTAAAATTTCAGGAAATTCTCGAACATATTCGAGGTGTGAAATAATAACAAGGTTCTCCCCAGTAAACAGGTTAATTTTTTCTTTTAACCATCTGAAGCTGTACGAATGATCATTGTCACTCCAAAGTTCTGGCAAAGATATTAATTCTGTTATCGAAACTTCTTTTTCAATTTCTTCTTTGATTATGGTTGAAGTTTCAACGGCTCTATTAGCAGAAGATGTCCATATGGTTACATTCTTGCCTCTTAGTTCGCTCAAAATTTTTTTTGCAAGAATTCTTGCTTGTATTTGTCCTTCAAGTGACAACGAGATATCGCCCGAACCACTCTCTTTTTTTGCGTGTCTGAGTAAAAAGATTTTTTGTTCCATGTTAGTATTGATTTTTAGGTTAAACGATTTTTCTCCACATTACTTCATAATTGCAAATTTGTCAAAATGAAAAAACTAGACATGAAAATTGCTAGCTAAAAATCATTTGCTCCAAACTTGGGAGGATGTTCGAAAAACTAAGGTTTAAGATTTTGAAAGTGTTGTTTAAACTCTTCTTTATTTACAAAGATTGGTCTAATTTTTTTATCTAAAACATTACCATCATCACTATAGGCAATAGTACCAAAGCGTTTTGATTTATATTGCAACGAATTATAAGTAACTAATGCTTCTGAATTTTCCTCATCGTTCATCAGAAACATTTCACCTTCTTTTAATTCTGGATGATTTTCATTAAATCTCCCTATTTTATTTTCAGGTTTATTAAGACTATTTAATTGTTCAAGACTATTATCTTTCATAAGGTATATTGTATCACAAGTTTGAACTTATATTAAAGTAGGGGAAAAGATCACTGTGTATTAGAGCTAAAAAGTTTCTCTCCATATGGGATGATGTTCGAATAGTTTTAATGATTTAATTCAAAACATTATTCCATTTTTTCAACCTCTTTTTTGCCCGCTTCCAGTTCTTTGACTTGTTCCTTATCCAGTTTTAACAGCATCGCCTGAAATTCTCCCATGTGGGTTTTTTCCTCTTTCGCTATATCTAAAAGGATTGCCTTGAGATTTTTGTTTTTTGTTGTTGCGGCCAATTGTTCATATAGGTTAATTGCATCCATCTCGGAAATTATTCCCAGTCGCAAAATCTCTTTATCAGCATCTTGTATATTTATATTCTTAAAATCCATTGGTGTTTTTGAAAGCATATTTTTATATAGATTAATTATTAATAATTGCAATTGTTTGATTATATTACAAATTAACTTTGGCTCGTTTGGAAGTACAAACTACGAACTATTAGCTGGGAGAAAATGTTTCCTTTTCTGCGTGTTTCTTTAAGAGAAATTAATCAGCTATTAGCTCTTGTGTAATGATACTCGAAAAGTTATTTCAATGGATTTTTACCACGAATGATACGAACTAAGAACAAGATAACTGCGACCACTAGTAATATATGGATAAATCCACCCAATACAAAACCACCAAAGAAACCTAAAGCCCATAAAACTAGCAGAATGATTGCAATTGTTGTAAGCATAAAAAAAATAAATTATTTATAATATTTCTAATGGTAATCTTCTTATCTAAATTCTAGATTAAGAGCAGTTCGTAGGTCAAAAAATCAAAAGCCCTCATAAAGAGGGCTAAGATTTTTAAGAGCTCT